>Ga0209123_1001843_pt1 | contig 19465 bp, 16 predicted proteins | sample BarGraIncu00431A_FD_184500 | JGI IMG/M metagenome (GOLD analysis project Ga0209123, IMG submission 184500) | Arctic peat soil microbial communities from Barrow, Alaska, USA - Barrow Graham LP Incubations 004-31A (SPAdes) (version 2) | ecosystem: Environmental > Terrestrial > Soil > Wetlands >... | reverse complement strand
TTCCCATACCGAACACGACGGTTAAGCTTCAATGCGCCAATGGTACTGCAGGGGTGACCTTGTGGAAGAGTAGGTTGTCGCCAGGTAATATAAAAAACACTAAGTTTATCTTAGTGTTTTTTTGCGCATATATTAAAAAAAATGTAACCTAATATACTTATTTTAAGATAGTCTTATATAAGTACTTTACTAACAGGCAATACTTTTGCTATACTTATATTGAGATAAATAGCTATAAACATTTGGATGAATTTAATAATGATATGAACAATTTAACATAAAAGGAGACGGTTAAGATGAAGATAATACGTTGGGGAATCATTGGATGCGGAAACGTTACAGAAGTTAAAAGTGGACCTGGGTTTCAAAAAGCAAATAATTCACAATTAGTAGCAGTAATGCGCCGTAATGGTGAATTGGCAAAGGATTATGCGAAACGTCATAACGTGCCAAAATGGTATGACAATGCAGATGAATTAATTAATGATCCTGATGTGGATGCAATTTATATAGCTACTCCGCCTGCATTTCATAAAGAGTATACATTGAAATGTGCAAAGGCTGGGAAACCTGTATATGTTGAGAAACCTATGGCACGTAATTTTGAGGAATGCACAGCTATGGTACAGGCGTGTGAAAATGCAGGTGTTCCGTTATTTGTTGCATATTACAGAAGGGCTTTGGACCGTTTTAACAAAGTTAAAGAATTAATTGATTCGGGTAAAATTGGAGAGATACGTTTTGTTACTGTTAACTTATACAAGAAGTTAGTCCAGGTAGACCCGAAATCTGGGGATTTACCATGGAGGGTTATCCCTGAAATCTCTGGAGGAGGAGAGTTCTTAGATCTCGCTTCACATACTCTGGATGTTTTAGATTATATTTTAGGACCAATTAATGAGGCAATTGGTTATGCAGATAATCAAGCTAAACTATATGAAGCAGAAGATATTGTTACGGCTTCATTGTCATTTGCATCAGGTGTAAAGGGAACAGGAACATGGTGTTTTTCAAGTTTTACAAACTATGATATGAATGAAATCGTGGGAAGTATGGGGAAAATATCATTTTCAACGTTTGGCGAAGAGCCAATAGTGCTTACAACAATTGAAGGTGAAGTTAAAATGGATATATTAAAACCTGTACATATTCAACAGCAATTAATTCAAAGTGTTGTAAATGAACTTAACGGTCAAGGAGTGTCAAAAAGTAAAGGAATTAGTGCAGCTCGTACAACTTGGGTTATGGATGAGATTTTAAAGAATTATAGAAATAAAATTAAGTAAAACACAAAAGGGTGGGTTTCTGAGGAAATCTACCCTTTTGTGTTTTTAAATATTAAATGCCATTTAACAAAATTAAATTTATGCTCAAAATAAGAATTTATTTATAATAAAATTAAATATAAATACTTGATTTGACTTATATAGATGTAATGTATTGAATATATGAAATATAAATTTCATAATGGTTATATTTTAGAAATCGGTAAAAGGATTATTTTAATAATAAAATGAAAATATACATATATGTATTAAAGTTATAAAATATATTATAATACGACAAATCTATATTCATAAAAAAAAAATATGGATCATATACGGATTACATTAAAATAGAGATATACCATAAGAGTGAATATATGGGAGATAGAGCGAGGAATAGTGGTGTTTAACATAAATCTGTTAATTTGACATCAAGCAACTTGTATACTATAATCAAGTTGTTACATGGAAAAAATATAAGGAATTGTAAAGAATTATAAAATAATATAAATAACGCTGAGTCTAAAAGAGCGGGGGAACCAATATTTAAGGGGTGAATCTTAATTAAGTTTAGGTAGGGTAATTCTTTTAACCCGAATCCGTCAGTTAACCTCGTAAGCGTTGAGAGAGAAGGTAATTTATAAGTATACAATTTATAAACATGTAAAATTTTAATCATTCTATTTAAAACAACATTAAGAAGAAGTGAAATATAATTATTTGCAAAAAATAAATGGAGGTTACTAATGAAAGGTATATCAAAAACTCTTTCTATTATTCTAACAGCAGTTATAACTACTACTCTTCTTTCAGCGTGCGGTAACAAGGAAGCCGAAATGAAAATTGGTGTATCTACAGGAACTACATATGGAGAAAAAGCAAAAGAATACAGTAAGATAACGGAAATTAAGACTTATAAAGATGATAATTTGAGCTTACAAGAGCTTGTAACTGGAAGAATAGACGGTGTGATAACGGACAAGCTAGTTGGCTTATATGGGATAAAGCAGGCAAATTATAGTAGCTTAAAACTTGTTGGCGATTTAATATATACGGAAACTATCGCAGCTGCAGTAAGACAAGAAGACGATAGCTTACGTCAAGCTATTAATGCTGCCATAGCTGAAATAATTTCAGAAGGTACATATGGGGAACTAAGCAATAAATATTTTGGAAGAAATATTCTTGATGGAATAGATTATAAAAAAACACTTCCAAATGATGAACCGGCAACGGACGATAGTTTAGAACGAGTTAAAAAGGCTGGAAAAATTACGTTTGCTTTAAGCGGAGGTTATCCACCATTTAATTACTTTACTGAAAATGATGAATTAACAGGGTTTGATGTTGATATGGGGAAAGCGATAGCTGAAAAACTAGGTGTTAAATACGAACCTGTAACTGCTGACTTTAGTGGACTTCTAGAAGGGCTTAGAAGTGGTCGTTATGATGGTATTTTAGGAAGTATGGCTGTTACTCCTGAGAGAAGTAAAGCTGTAGATTTTACTGATCCATACTATTATTCAGGTGCTCAGCTTATTGTAGATAAGGATTCAGAGATAACAAGTATAGATGAATTGAAATAGATAAATGAATGTAAATTTGGCATAACATGTCCTTATTGGACATGTTATACCTAAAGGAGGGATTAATTTGGGTGGTTATGATTTCACGATAATTTTTGAAAAGTTCCCTATATTTTTGCCTGCTGCATTTGAAACTCTTAAAATTGCGGCTGCAGCCATAATAGTTGGTGTAATAGTTGGATTGTTTATTGCATTTGGAAGACTATCAAAAATTAAAATAATTTACTACCTATCGACTTTATACGTGACCATAATTCGTGGAACTCCAATTATTTTACAACTTTTTATTGTATATTTTGGACTTGCTAATATTGTAAAACTTGATCCATATCCATCAGCAATAATTGCATTTGGTGCTCATAATGCAGCATATATAGCAGAAATATTTCGAGGTGCAATACTATCTATAGATAAAGGACAGATGGAGGCAGCACGTTCAATAGGAATGACTAATTTTCTTGCCATGAGAAGAGTTGTACTTCCACAGGCTTTCAAGCGTGCAGTACCTAATCTTGGGAACCAATTTATAATTGCTGTTAAGGATTCTTCACTAGCAAGTACAATTGCTGTTCGTGAACTATTATTAAAATCTCAACAGTTAGGATCATCTAATTTTCGTTTTATGGAATATTTATTAATTGCTGGTATTTATTATTTGATAATAACAGGTATATTAAGTATATTTGTAAATAAACTTGAAAAACGGCTTGCTGTTAACGAAAGGTAAGGAGGGTCACAATGGCAAAAAGAACTGATAATAAAATGATAAGAGTTTCTAGCATTAACAAAAGTTTTGGCGATAACCAAGTATTAAAGGATATCGATCTTACGGTTTATGAAGGAGAAGTTGTAGTTGTAATAGGACCTAGTGGTTCAGGTAAGAGTACACTACTACGTTGCATTAATTTCCTTGAGACCAGTGAGAGTGGGCAGATATATTTTGAGGAAAAGTTGATACAGAATAAAGAAAACGATATTAACCAAATGAGACAAAGTGTGGGGATGGTATTTCAACATTTCTACTTGTTCCCACATATGACGGTTCTTGAAAATATAATAGAAGGTCCTACTCAGGTGAAAAAGATGAAGAAGCAAGATGCTATACCATTTGCTGAGGAATTACTCGACAAGGTAGGATTGCTTGATAAAAAAGATTTTTACCCAGCAATGCTTTCAGGTGGTCAAAAACAAAGAGTGGCTATTGCTAGGGCTCTTGCTATGAAGCCAAAGCTTATGTTATTTGACGAACCGACCTCTGCTCTTGATCCAGAACTTGTGGGAGATGTATTAAATGTCATGAATAAGCTGGCAAGAGAAGGAATGACAATGCTTGTTGTAACTCACGAAATGGGTTTTGCAAAGGAAGTAGCGGATAGAATAATATTTATGGATGAAGGTAGAATTGTAGAAGAAGGAACACCAAATTCATTTTTTCTTAATCCTGAAAATCCTAGAGTTAAAGATTTTTTAAGTTGCATAATTTAATTAAGTTATTATTATAATATGTATAATGCGTTGGCATAAGAAGATAAAAATTCTTGAGCTGGCGCATTTTATTTTTCTATTTTATTCAAAACCATGTTAAAAGTTATAGTTATATGATTTAATATAAACTATAATAGTAATGTTTAAAGGAGTTGTTGTTATGAGCATGCAAGAAAAGAATAAAATAAACATTCTAATAGTGGATGATGAAGAAAGTATAGTGGAATTTATAAAAATGGGATTAGAGGCTGAAGGATTTATTATTCATACTTCATATGATGGTATTGACGCAGTAATAAAAGCAAAAGAGATAAAACCACATATTATAATACTTGATATAATGCTGCCTGGAATTGATGGTTATGAGGCATGCCTGGAAATAAAAAAATCAATAAAAACATCAATAATAATGTTAACAGCAAAAGATGAAATAGATGACCGGGTTCGAGGATTGGATTTAGGGGCAGATGATTATATGGTTAAACCGTTTAGTTTCAAGGAATTAGTGGCACGAATAAATGCTCGGATTAGGGGCATGTTTCCGGAATTATCAGATATTATAAGAGTAGGAAACTTTTCAATAGATGACGGTGCACATGAGATTATTTATAATGATAAGATTTTGTTGGTATCCCCAACTGAATATAATTTGCTTAAATATTTAATAGTTAATAACGGCTTAGTTTTAAGCAAACGAATAATTCTAGAAAAGGTTTGGGGATATGATTTTAATGGTGAAGAAAATATTGTTGAGGTATATGTAGGATACTTACGAGAAAAACTTCAGGATAAGCAGCATTCTATTATTACTACTGTTCGTGGTGTTGGATATAAGGTTGTATTATTGTGATGAAAATAAGAAGAGTATTTAAAACAAAAAGTTTAAAGTGGCAGTTATTAGTTAGATGGTCATTAATGTTATTGCTGCTGTTAATTCTTATGGGGGTATCTCAATATTACATATCAAAAAGTTATTTGTTTTCAGGTAAAAATCAAGTTCTAGAGGCTAGATTACACGACTTGGATAAGGACGATTTGAAGGATTTAAATTCTTCTGAAAATTTAAAATTAAATGCAAAGCTACTTGTTGATTTAATTTTAGACAAGAATACTAGTGTAGCTATAATTGATTTAGAAGGTGAAATTATATCTGAGAGTCAAGGAGAAAATGGCTATATAGCAGCACCAAATCTATCAAAACAGGATTATAAAAGATTGCTTAAGGAAAATGGAAATGGAGAAAAGTACATAATAATTGAAGATGAAGATGACCATGCAAATATGGTGAAATTTAAAATGATTGGATCTTCTTCGCAAGCAATTGGGCTTCTTCAGATAAGTACAAGTATAGAACCGATAAATATAATGTTACTTAATCAAATATATTTTTATATATTGGCATCTGCCGTAATAATACTTTTAGGAGTAGTAATAGGGAGATCAGTGTTAATACAGACCTTAAAACCACTATATAAATTGACGAATACTTTAGAAAAGGTAACAGTAGGGCAATTAAATATGAGGTTACCTGTAGATAGTGGTCAGTTCGAAATAGACAGTCTGTCGGGTGCATTTAATGGGATGTTTAAGCGCATAGAGACTTCTTTTGAAAAAGAACAATATATAAAGGAGAAAATGCAAAGGTTTATTTCAGATGCATCCCATGAAATGAGGACTCCGCTTACGTCTATTCATGGATTTGTTGAGGTGTTACTTCGCGGTGCAGCTAAAAATGAAAAACAATTAGACTTAGCTTTAAATAGTATTTTGACAGAGAGTGAACGTCTTACTAAGCTGGTTAATGAACTTTTAATTTTGACTAAGCTAGATCAGCAGATAAAACTAGAAATGAAAAATGAAAGTATTAAAGATATTATAGAAGAAATATATCCACAACTGCGAATTCTGGCGGGTGAAAGAAAAATTGAGCTTACACTAAAGGATAATATGTTAGTTAAAGCAAATAGAAATCAAATTAAACAGATAATATATAATTTAGTACAAAACGCCATTCAACATACAGATGAAAAAAGTGGAGTTATCAGTGTCAGTTTAAAGTCAATAGATAATGCTTCAGAGGCCTTTGTAGTTCTTAAAATTAAAGATAATGGAACAGGTATAGATCAGAAGGATTTAAAAGATATATTTGATAGATTTTTCAGAAGTGAAACACATAGGTCAAGAAAGCATGGAGGATATGGGTTGGGACTAGCAATAGTTAAGTCTATTGTTGATGCCCATCTAGGAGAAATCAGTGTAACAAGTGAATTGGGCAAAGGCACCACTTTTTCTATATTCCTTAAGTTAGTTTTATTATAAAAGTTTGTTTTATTCTCAGCAAACTCTCAACCAATTCTCAAGTTGTTCTAAGTTAAGTTATGTACAATTAATAATATAGAAAGGAAGTTTTGAAGTACATAGTTTTATCATTTACAACATATGTTATTTGATAAAAGTTGTATACTATTAGGCAGTGTCAGAGGCTACGAGAATTAGTTAAATTTAAAAAATACATAGGAGGCTTTTTATGAAGATTAAAGCATTATTATTATCAATACTTATGGTAGTTTCATTAATGGTAGGGTGCACGTCTACAAAATCAACAACTTCATCGAGCCCTGATGCAGAAACATCAGCAACGGTAAAAAAGTAACAAAACATACGACAGCATAGTATAAATACAAAGACAATTGTGTAATTAGTTAAATCGCTATTAATTCTCATATAATAAATAATGTTCTCTCAGACTTAAAGTTTGAGAGAATTTTCTTTGTTTTCACCCAATTGAATTTTTATTAACTTTAAAAGTCATAAATGTGCTATAATAAAAAATAAAAAATGATGAAGGGGGAAAGTATAATGAATATACCATTGATTATAGTGGTTTTATATATTATTATATTGCTTGGGGTTTCTTGGTATTCTACTAAGTTGTCTAAAAAAGGAGGAGCTGAAGGATTTCTACTTGCAGGAAGGGGTATGCCCAAAACAGTTGTTGCTGTTATGGTGGCTGGACTTGCGGTAGGGGGCGCTTCAACAGTTGGTGTTGCCGAAAGTGCATATACAAAAGGTATTTCCGCAGGGATGTATAATGCGGCTTGGGCAGCTGGTGCAGCCATCGCAGGTTTAGTTGTGGCTAAAAAATTTAGAAAAATGACGATAACTACTATTCCGCAATTATTAGGTAAATATTATGGTAAATCAGGAAAATTGCTAGGTGTAATTGGACAATTAGTTATTCAAATGGTCATTACATCGCTTCAATATGTTGCGGGCGCATCTATATTAAATGCATTATTACCAGATGTATTTACATTTAAACTTGGAATGATTACTACTGCTGTGGTTTTTGTTAGTATTACACTTATAGGTGGGTATTGGGCTGCAGGGCTTAGCAATATTATAAATGTCATTGTAATTTACATAGGACTTATAATAGGTGCCGTAGCTGCCTTAAGTAATATTGGGGGATTGGATAATATAGTTTTGAAATTAGATCCAAATACACCTTGGTTTAATCCAGTTTCTGGTGTTGGGGGAGCAGTTGTACTTGCTTGGTTCGTTGTTATGATTACTCAATCTATGTCTAATCAAGCAGTTGTTCAAGTATCATTTGCAGCAAAAGATGGTAACGTAGCAAAAAAAGGTTATTTACTTGGTGCCTTGTTTATACTGCCAGTGGGATTTATAGCAGCATTATATGGAATAATTGCAGCAGTTCAGTTTCCGGGACTTCCAAATGCAGCTATGGCTCTTCCAAAAGTTGTTATGTCACTGAATCCAATTGTGGCTGGAATTACTTTATCAGGATTATGGGCTGCTGATGTTTCTACAGCTACAGGGTTACTTCTAGGAAGTGCGACACTAGTAATTAATGATGTATTAAAAGTATATGTAAAATCAGAACTAAATCAGAAACAAGAGTTAATATATTCACGAATTATTGTTTTGATAATGAGTGTTATAACATATATACTGGCTAGTACTGTTGTTGGAATATTAAGTACTTTACTAATAGGATTATCACTAACTACTGCATTTACTATTTTAGTTTTGTTTACAATGTTCGCACCAAAGTTATGTAAAAAGAGTGCAGCTGTTTGGACACTAAGTGTTGGAATATTAATACTTGTAGCGTGGACATTTATTCAGGAAACTCATGTAGTATCTCATCCAATTTATTTAGAATGGCCGCTGTGCCTTGCTACTTTCTTTTTAGTATATATATTTGATAAAAGACAAGCTATTACACACAAATCAGATGAAAAATACACACTACAAAATTAGAAATTGTCAATGTAAGACAATAATAGAAGGAGCCAAAGCAAATATGCTTAAGGCTCCTTATAAGTTTATTAACCTTTTCTATTAATAGCACTAAATAGAGCGTTTAATGAGGCTGTGTCAATATTTGCAGAGACACCAACTCCGAAATACCTTTGCCTATTGTATTCTATTTGTATATAAGTTGCGGCTTTAGCAGTTGAACCAGCGCCAAGAGCATGTTCATCATAAGAGATAAAGCTATAACCTGTAATGTTTGAGGCATGAAGAGCATTGAAGAATGCATCTACTGGGCCATTTCCCACTCCGGAAATGTTCATTTCTTTTCCTCTTACTGAAATTAATGCCTGGATATTAACTATATTTTCATCTGTTTCAACATTTTGTACTGATTGGATGGTGTAATTTTTTAATAAATTTGGCGTATTTATATTTAAGTACTCATTACTAAATAAATCATAAATTTGATTTGCGCTGAGTTCTGTGCCAAGGAGATCAGACTTGTTTTTAACTAGCGACCCAAAGTCTGCTTGCATTGATTTTGGTAAAATAAAACCAAATTCATTCTCCATTATGAAGGCGGCCCCACCTTTACCAGATTGGCTGTTAATACGGATAACTTCTTCATAATCACGACCAACATCATGAGGATCAATTGGAAGATAAGGAATTTCCCAAAAGCTACTATTAGAGTCAAGTCGCGCTTTAAGACCTTTATTAATTGCATCTTGGTGTGAACCTGAAAAGGCAGTATATACAAGCTTTCCGGCATAAGGGTGTCTAGGGTGTACATCCATTTTAGTGCAATCCTCATACATGTCTACAATTTCATAAAGATTTGAGAAATTAAGCCCTGGGTTTATACCTTGAACATGCATGTTTAAAGCCATGACCATAATATCAAGATTCCCAGTTCTCTCACCATTTCCAAATAGAGTTCCTTCAACTCTGTCGGCGCCTGCAAGAAGCCCAAGCTCAGATGAGGCAGTGCAAGTACCTCGGTCATTATGAGTATGAAGACTTATAAGAACACTTTCCCTGTTTTTAATGTTTGCGCAGAACCATTCTATTTGATCTGCATAGATGTTAGGAGTAGCCATTTCAACTGTTGAAGGTAAGTTTAAAATAACTTTTTTAGATGGAATTGGTTTTAATACTTCAAGTATAGCCTCACAAATTTCTAGGGAATATTCAAGTTCTGTTCCAGTAAAACTTTCAGGGGAATATTCAAAGAAAAAGTCCGTTTCTGGGTACATATCTTTGTATAACATTAAAAGTTTTGCACCAGTAACCCCAATATCTATGATTTCTTGTTTACTTTTGTTAAAAACAACCTTTCTTTGTAAAACTGAAGTTGAATTATAAAGGTGAACAATTGCTTTTTTTGCACCTTTAAGAGCTTCGAAAGTTTTTTTAATTAGATGATCTCTTGATTGTGTTAAAACTTGGACAGTAACATCATCAGGAATAAGATTTTCTTCTATAAGTTTTCTTAAAAATTTGTATTCTGTATTTGAGGCTGAAGGGAAACCAACTTCTATTTCTTTAAAACCAATATCAACAAGTAATTTGAACATCCTTACTTTTTCATCCACACTCATAGGAATAGGAAGAGATTGGTTACCATCTCTTAAGTCAACACTACACCAAATTGGAGCTTTCGTAATTTGTTTATCAGGCCACTGACGATTTTTAATATTTACACTACCATATGGTTTATATTTTTTATAAGACATTTACAACACCCCTTTTTAGTTATTAAAGAATAAAATATTAAATATAAAAAAAAAGAAACTTAGCCTCAATCAAGAGGCGAAGTTTCTTCGCGGTACCACTCTAGTTAGTTTTATCACTAAAACTCACTCAATGTCCGTTTAACGCAGGACAAACGATCCACCTTACTTAGATTTCAGGTAATAGCTCACAGGACAAGTTCAAAATCTAGAAATTACCGATTCACAGCTACTTCGGCTCTCTGAGAATTTCTTAAGATATTTACTACTTCTCTGCTCAACGCATTTATTAGATAGTATAACATAAAAAATGATAATTTTATTATTTTATTTCTTTAGAGATAAGATCTGACATTTCTATAGTTCCAACTGATTTCATTCCGCGTCCCATAATATCAGCTGTTCTATAGTTTTTGTCTAAGACTTTAGATACTGCATCTTCAATATCTTTTGCTGCATCTTCCATATTAAAACTATATCTAAGCATCATTGCGGCGCTCATTATAGTTGCAATTGGATTAGCAATGTCAAGCCCTGCAATATCTGGTGCAGAACCATGTATTGGTTCATATATTCCAAGACTAGTGCTTCCTAAACTAGCAGAAGGAAGCATTCCAAGTGAACCTGTAAGCATTGATGCCTCATCACTTAGGATATCACCAAATAGATTTTCAGTTAAAATTGTATCAAATTGTCCAGGATTTCGTATAAGCTGCATTGCGCAACTATCTACTAATTGCACCTGAAGATCTACATCTGGGTAATCACTTGCCATTGCTGTTACTATTTCTCTCCAAAGTCTTGAACTTTCAAGTACATTTGCTTTATCAACTAGTGTAAGTTTTTTTGTCCTTTTTCTTGCTGTTTCAAAACCAATACGAGCTATTCTTTCTATTTCATAAGTAGAATATGCCATTGTGTCCCAGGCCTTTTGGCCACCACCATCTAAATCTATTCTGGATCTTTCGCCAAAGTATATTCCACCTGTAAGTTCACGAATTACCATTATATCAATATTACCTTCAAGAATTTCTGCCTTAAGAGCTGAAGCTTCTTTTAATTGTGGGAATAAAATGGCTGGTCTTAAGTTTGCAAAAACCTCTAATGCTTTTCTTATTCCAAGAAGTCCAGCTTCTGGCCTTAAATGACCTGGAAGTGTATCCCACTTAGGACCACCAACGGAACCAAGTAAAACTGCATCACTTTTTTTGCAAGTATCAATAGTTTCTTGAGGAAGAGGAACCCCCGTTTTGTCTATAGCAATTCCGCCCATTAAAACATCGGTATAAGTAAACGGAAAATCATATTTTTTAGATATGACATCCAATACTTTAATTGCACCAAGAACTATCTCTGGTCCAATTCCATCTCCGCGAATTACAGCTATATTTTTCATTAAGCTTCAGTCCTTTCTTTAAGATAATTAATAAGGCCCTGTGCACTTATTATTTCTTGCATAAATGCTGGGAAAGGTGTTGCTTGATAGGTTTTTCCTTTTGTGTTGTTTGTAATAATTCCTGAAATGACATCAATTGATATGTCATCTCCGTCATCAATATCATTTGCAGCCTCAGTGCATTCGAGTATTGGTAAACCTATGTTAATCGAATTACGGTAGAATATTCGTGCAAAAGTTTCAGCAATAATGCAACTTATTCCTACAGTTTTTATAGCAAGTGGTGCATGTTCTCTTGAAGATCCACAACCAAAATTTTTACCAGCAACCATTATGTCTCCAGTTTTAACTTTTGATGTAAAATCCTTATCGATATCTTCCATACAATGAGCTGCAAGCTCCTTTGCGTCTGAAGTGTTAAGATATCTTGCAGGAATTATAACATCAGTGTCTACATTATTACCATATTTTATAGCTTTACCTTTAAACATTACATTACCTCCTCTGGTGAAGAAATTTTTCCAGTTATTGCGGATGCTGCAGCTACAGCTGGGCTACAAAGATATACTTCGCTGCCTGGATCTCCCATTCTGCCAACAAAATTTCTATTTGTAGTGGAAAGAGCTCTTTCGCCTTTTGCAAGGATTCCCATGTGTCCGCCTAAGCATGGTCCACAAGTTGGAGTACTTACTGCAATTCCAGCTTCTATAAATATTTCAATTAAACCTTCTCTAAGTGCTTGAAGATAAATTTTTTGAGTAGCAGGGAAAATTAATGTTCTTATTTTAGGATGGACAGTTTTACCTTTAAAAATGCTTGCGGCCATTCTAAGATCTTCTATTCTTCCATTAGTACATGAACCAATAACAACTTGATCTAGGATTACTTCACCAACTTCATCTATAGTTCTAGTATTATCTGGAAGGTGAGGGAATGCTACTGTTGGTCGTATTGTACTTAAATCAATCTCTATTACCTGGCAATACTCGGCATCTACGTCAGCTTTAAAAATAACTGGAGTTTTAGTTGAATGTTCTTTTACATAATCTAAAGTCACATCATCAACCTCAAATATTCCGTTTTTAGCACCGGCCTCAATAGCCATATTAGATATTGTAAATCTATCATCTATAGATAAATTAGCAACTCCAGAACCTGTATATTCCATTGACTTATAAAGTGCGCCATCTACTCCTATCATACCTATGATATGAAGTATTACATCTTTACCACAAACCCATTTTTGCATTTTACCAGTTAAAACAAATTTTATTGCTTCAGGTATTTTAAACCAACATTTTCCACTTGCCATTCCTGCCGCCATGTCAGTTGATCCAACTCCTGTTGAAAAAGCACCTAAAGCACCATATGTACAAGTGTGAGAATCGGCACCTATTACAACATCACCAGTTACAACAAGCCCTTTTTCTGGAAGCAATGCATGTTCTATACCCATTTGGCCTACTTCGAAAAAGTTTTCAATTCCTTTTTCACATGCAAATTCACGTATGCATTTACATTGTTCTGCTGACTTAATGTCTTTATTAGGACTGAAATGGTCTGGAACTATTGCAATTTTCTTCTTATCGAAAACATCTTTAACACCCATCTTGTTGAATTCATTAACAGCTACAGGTGTTGTTACATCATTTCCTAAAACTAAATCAAGATTTGCCATAACTAATTGACCGGCTTTTACTTCTTTTAAACCAGCATGTGCTGCCAGTATTTTTTGTGTCATCGTCATCCCCATATTAATTTGAAACCTCCTTTTATATATCTAAATAAATGTGATATTAATAGCTTTTGATTATTTTATTGTATAAAAAAAACAGCACTCTAGCCTGGGGCGAGAGTCTGTCCGCGGTACCACCCAAATTTATCTTAATTAATTAACGGCATCGCCGGCGCAGCTTAACATGAGGTCGATGACTTCATTTGGGCCTGCAGCTCCAGGGTGATTTTCAAAATTTTATTATTCATGGGCTTTCACCTATTCCCACTCTCTTATAGAATATTAAAATAATTACTCTTCCCTATCATTGCTTTTAGAATTATAAACAACTCCAAAAAAATTGCTTGTACCATAATATACTACGAATAAAAAAAAATGTCAACGTGTCAATAAAAAAAATATTCTGAATATCGTTGACAATTTATTTTTTAGATGGTACGATACATAAAATGTTTGGTATGAATTGCAAGTTAACTTGGAATTATTTACTTGTGGAAAAGGAGGCGATATTTTTGGTTTCACATGTATTGTCAATATTAGTTGATAACAACCCAGGAGTCCTGACAAGAGTATGTTCATTGTTTAACAGGCGTGGATTTAATCTTGATACTGTTTCCTCTGGTCATACTGAAAATGAAAAATTTGCGCGAATAACTTTATTAACTCAGGTTCGAGATAACGAAGGTATAGACCAAATAATTAAACAAATTAGAAAGCTTGAAGATGTTCATTCAGTTGAGCAATTGGATAATGAAAACTCAATATGTAAGCAAATGTTGTTTGTAAAAGTTAAAGCGGAAGGCAGTAACAGACAAGAAATCATAAATATCGGAAAGATTTTTGGCGTTTCTGTTATAGACGTAACTCCAACCACATTAATAATTCAAATAATAGGAGATAACGGTAAGTTGTGTGCTTTTGAAAATCTTATAGAACCGTTTGGTATTTTAGAAATAGTCGGAAGTGGATTTATTGCAATGCAAAGAGGAACAGGCGCAATTATCTAACAATATAGATAAAAAAACAGGGGGAATTAATAATGGCTAAAATGTATTATGAAGATGAATGTGACTTAGGAAACTTAAAAGGAAAGACGGTAGCGGTAATAGGATATGGTAGCCAAGGACATGCTCATGCATTAAACTTACATGAAAGTGGAGTTGATGTTATAGTTGGTCTTTACGTAGGAAGTAAATCTTGGGCGAAAGCTGAAGCAGCAGGACTTAAAGTTATGACAGCAGCTGAAGCTGCAAAAGCCGCTGATATCATCATGATACTTGTAAATGATGAAAAGCAAGGACAATTATATAAAGAAAGTATTGAGCCAAATCTTACAGCAAATAAGGCTTTAGTATTTGCTCATGGTTTTGCTATTCATTTTGGACAAATAGTACCTCCAGCTGATATTGATGTGTTCCTTATAGCTCCAAAAGGACCAGGACATACAGTTAGAAGCCAGTATCTAGAGGGAAGAGGAGTACCATGTCTTATAGCTATACATCAAGATGCTTCAGGACGTGCAAAAGAAGTTGCTTTAGCTTATGCTTTAGGAATAGGCGGAGCAAGAGCAGGCGTTATGGAGACTTCATTTAAAGAAGAAACTGAAACAGATTTATTTGGAGAACAAGCTGTTTTATGTGGTGGAGTGACAGCACTTATAAAAGCAGGTTTTGAAACTCTTGTTGAAGCTGGATACCAACCAGAAATGGCATACTTTGAATGTTGTCATGAGATGAAACTTATCGTAGATTTAATAAACCAGGGTGGGTTAAACATGATGAGATATTCAATAAGCGATACTGCAGAATATGGTGACTACATAACACAGAATAAAATAATAACTGCAGAAACAAAGAAGGCTATGAAAAATGTATTAACAGATATTCAAAAGGGAGTTTTTGCTAGAGATTGGCTTCTTGAAAATCAAGTTGGAAGACCATTTTTCAATGCAACAAAGAGAATAGAAAGTCAACATCAAATAGAAACAGTTGGTGCAGAACTTAGAAAAATGATGTCTTGGAATAAATAGTAAACCGAATTAATATATTTGGTTTAATAGGTATAAGCAACTTAAAATATAATAACTTGATTTTAAAGTTGTTAATATAATACAAGAGAACCAAGTTCTAAAATATCAAAATTGAACTTGGTTCTCTTTGACCTATTAGACATGCAAGCCCCGTAATTTATAGGATGGTGGAAAACTTTGAAGGATAAAGTATATATTTTTGATAGCACTTTAAGAGATGGATCACAAGCGCAAGGTATATCCTTTAGCGTTAGGGACAAACTTCAAATTACAAAAAAACTTGACGAATTAAATGTTAGCTATATTGAAGCAGGTAATCCTGGATCAAATCCTAAAGATGCAGAATTTTTTAAAAAGGTTAAAGAACTTAAACTTAAAAATTCTAAGTTGTGTGCTTTTGGTAGCACCAGGAAAGCTAATACAAAAGTTCAAGAGGATAATAACATAAAAGAATTAATTAATTCAGGTGTAGATGTGATTTGTATTTTTGGGAAAGCATGGGATTTCCATGTTACAGAAATAATAAAGACCACGCTAGGCGAAAATCTAGCAATGATAAAAGACAGCATAGTATATTTAAAAGGCTTAAACAAGGAAGTTGTTTTTGATGCAGAACATTTTTTTGATGGCTATAAAAATAATCCGGATTATGCACTTAAAGTACTAGAAGTTGCAAGAAATGCAGGTGCAGATTGGATAGTGCTTTGTGATACTAATGGAGGAACGCTGCCAGATTTTATAAAACCTACTGTGGAGTTTTTATTAAAAGACGGTTTTGATAAATTAGGAGTTCATTTTCACAATGATGCGGGAGTTGCAGTTGCTAACTCTTTAATTGCAGTGGAAGCTGGGGTTCGTCAGGTTCAAGGAACATTTACAGGACTTGGAGAGCGATGTGGAAATGCTAATTTGAGTACTATAATTGGAAACTTAATGTTAAAGATGGAATATGAAGTGTTGCCTAAAGAGAACCTTGGAAAACTTGTGGCAAACTATAGATATATATGCGAAGTAAGTAATATTATTCCTAATGATAGAGAGCCATATGTTGGTAGTTGTGCCTTTGCACATAAGGGCGGAATGCATATTGATGCAGTTAAAAAGAACCCTAAATCATTTGAACATGTAAATCCGAGTAAAGTAGGTAATGAGAGAGCTGTACTCATGTCTGAAGTAGCAGGGCGTAGCACGATAATGTCTATAATAAACAAGATAGATCCAACTATTACAAAAGATTCAAATGCAGCGGCTAGGATTATGAAAAGACTTAAAGAACTAGAGCATATGGGTTATCAGTTTGAAGGAGCCGAAGGAAGCTTTGAACTTTTGGTAATTAAGGAATTAGGACTTTTTACACCATCATTTGAACTTGTGGAGTACAGGGTTATGATAGATGAACCAATAAGGACAGACCGAAGTTCAACGGTTACTATGAAAATAAAGGTAAATGGTATTATGGAAGTAACTGCAGCGGATGGAAATGGACCAGTAAATGCATTAGACAAGGCCCTTAGAAAAGCTCTAAGTGTCTTTTATCCATCAACACTACCTATGTATTTGACTGATTATAAGGTAAGAGTAATAGGTGGGGATAAGGCTACTAGTGCAAAAGTTAGGGTTTTAATAGAATCCACAGATGGATATAATACCTGGACAACAGTTGGGGTTTCACACGATATTATAGAAGCCAGCTGGAAAGCATTGGTTGATTCAGTAGAATATAAATTGATTGAAGACTCAAGGAGGGATTAATATGAAGTGCAAAGGTTCAAGAATATTGCTCGAATGTCTTAAGGAACAAGGCACTGATACTATATTTGGGTATCCAGGTGGAGCAGTCCTTAATATCTACGATGAGATTTATTCTTTTGAGGGTATAAACCACATTTTGGTTTCTCACGAACAAGGGGCAGCGCATGCAGCTGATGGATATGCTAGGGCTACTGGTAGAGTAGGCGTATGTCTTGCAACATCAGGCCCTGGTGCTACTAATCTTGTGACAGGCATTGCAACGGCTTATATGGACTCTGTACCTATGGTTGCAATTACTGGGCAAGTACCAACTACTCTAATAGGTAAAGACTCTTTTCAAGAGGTTGATATTGTTGGTATAACATTGCCTATAACAAAACATAATTTTTTGGTTAAAGATATTAATGAATTAGCAACTACTATAAGAAAGGCTTTTAGAATTGCTAAAAGCGGAAGACCAGGACCTGTGCTTATAGATATACCAAAGGATCTAACGGGTATGGAATGTGAATACACTCCTGAGATTCCAAAGATAATAAAGCACGATATTATAAAGCAAGATGAAATTAAAGATGCTATTTCTGCAATTCAAAAATCTTCTAAACCAATAATTGTAGTTGGTGGTGGGTGCAACATATCAGATGCCAAGGATGTACTGTTAAAACTTCAAGATAAGCTTAAGTGCCCAGTATGCAGTACAATGATGGGTCTTGGTGCATTTAGTGGTGATCACCCTATGTACACAGGAATGCTTGGTATGCATGGGACATTTGCATCAAATAGATGTATAACTTCTAGTGATTTAATTATTGCAATCGGTGCTAGATTTAGTGATAGGGTTATTAGTGACCCAACAACATTTGCAGCAAATACAACCGTAATCCACATAGACATAGATGAGGCAGAAGTATCAAAAAATATCAAGGCGGATTGCTGGATAATTGGAAATGTAGCAGATGTGCTAGGAGATTTAATTAAAGATCTTCCAAGTCGCAAGGATAATGAATGGACTGCTTGTGCAAAGGAACTTATTAAAAAAGATAAAGCAAAGGTTATAAAAATAAATGAATTTGAAACTGTAAATCCCCTTTATGTAATTAAAAAACTTTGCGAAATCACTAAAGGTAATGCTATAATTACTACTGAGGTAGGTCAAAATCAAATTTGGGCAACACAGGCATTTACTTATACCCAGCCAAGAACTTTTATAAGCTCTGGGGGCCTAGGCACTATGGGTTATGGATTTGGAGCAGCAATAGGTGCAAGTATAGGGAAAAAACAAATGGTTTTTGATATTGCAGGGGATGGTAGCTTTAGAATGAATCTTAATGAGCTTGGAACTGCTGCAAGATACAACATTCCCGTAAAAATAATATTGCTTAACAACGGAGTTTTGGGAATGGTAAGACAATGGCAGAATGTATTTTATTCAAAACGTTTTTCTAGTACTACACTGGAGCGAGAAACTGACTTTGTAAAAATTGCCGAGGGTTTTGGAGTTAAGGGCATTAGAGTTGATACAAATAGCCAGGTTGTAGATGCACTAAGAGAAGCGATAGAATGGGATGGACCTGTTGTTATTGATTTCAGAGTAGCCCCTGATGAAATGGCATCACCGATGGTTCCACCTGGTGCAAGTATTGAAATGATGTTTGAAGTATAGTGCTATGCGCTATACTTTATTTTAATTATAGGGGCGAGGATTATAAATACATTTATAGGAGGAGTACATGAAAATAGTAGTGTTAGATGGCTTTACTTTAAACCCTGGGGATTTATCATGGGAAGAAACTGAAAAATTAGGAAAGTTAACGATTTATGATAGAACAACCTCATCAGAAATTGTAAACAGAGCGCGCGGGTGTGAGATAATTTTGACCAATAAAACACCATTAACTAGGGAAACTTTAGCAGAACTACCTAATTTAAAATACATTGGAGTTCTTGCAACAGGGTACAATGTTGTTGATGTAAAAGCAGCAAATGAACTTGGCATTATAGTAACCAATACTCCAGCTTATGGAACTATGGCAGTTGCACAATTTGTTTTTGCATTGCTTCTAGAAATTTGTCATCATGTAGGAGAACATAGTCAAGTTGTGAAAAAAGGCGCTTGGTCAAAGTCTAAAGATTTTTGTTTTTGGAATTATCCTTTAGTAGAACTTTCAGGTAAAACAATGGGAATTATCGGTATGGGACG
>Ga0209123_1001842_pt1 | contig 19475 bp, 11 predicted proteins | sample BarGraIncu00431A_FD_184500 | JGI IMG/M metagenome (GOLD analysis project Ga0209123, IMG submission 184500) | Arctic peat soil microbial communities from Barrow, Alaska, USA - Barrow Graham LP Incubations 004-31A (SPAdes) (version 2) | ecosystem: Environmental > Terrestrial > Soil > Wetlands >... | reverse complement strand
TTCAACATTCATTTCTTTTAGGATGTCATCTCCACCCTGGCTAAGAACAGTTTTATAAAAATCATCCCAACTTGCTACTGTTGCTCCACCCATAATAATATTTGTCATCTCATCAGTAATCATTTTAGTAAGTTTAACAGAGTTTTTAGCTTGTGCGTCAATAACTGTTTTAAACAATATTGGCATAATCTTTTGTTCGTCCGGAACGGTATTTATTTTGTCATAAGCTTCTTTCTGCATTGGTACTCTACCTAATCTAGCATTGAATATTTGTAGTTTAACATCTTGTTCTCTACCACCAAGATTAAATGTATTTGAAGTTGCTCTATCTGTATTGTATGCAGGTTGTATAACTTCATATCCACCAGCAATAGTTTTATAGTCTACTCCTTCTGTTCCAAGATTCATAAACAGATTGTTTGTTTTATCTAATGTCCAATTTATATATTTAACAGCATCAACTGCATTCTTAGAAGATTTAGGTACAAAAACTGTTCCTTCAGGAACACCTTCCTCCCATGTTGTTCCTTGCTTTCCATCCTTACCTTTTAATGACGTCATATAGTCGATTTTAACATTTGGTGAAGTTTTTGCAATTGTTTCCAATGCTGTTTTATAACCTGTTGCTCCCCATTCTAATGAAGCAACAACACTTCTACCTTGAGTAAACTTCTCCATGAAACTGCTTCCTCCAGCAACTGCGAATTCCTTATCTATAAGACCATTCTTATATAAGTCAGCCATATATGCAAGATAGTCCTTCATTTCCTGACCAGCATATTTATCAACCACTTTACCATTTTCACCAACATATTGTTGAGCAAGTCCAAAGGCTCCCATTATCAAATAATTCTTGGGACCTTTTATAGTCCATACAAGATTCTTATCCTTACCTACACCTGCAGGATCTTTATCTTTTACTAATTGTAAAAAAGTTTTAAATTCACCTGTTGTAGTAGGGATTTTAGTTCCCATTTTTTCAACCAAGTCTGTTCTAAAAGCAACTCCATCCCAATTATAAAAAACACCAGAAGCTGTAATCATATACGTTTTCTTATCAACCTGTGTTCTTTCGAGAGTTCTCGCAGACATAGATTCTTTAATATTGGGTCCATATTTCTCTATTAGTGGAGTAAGATCTGCTACTAACCCTGATTTTATATACCTATTAATGTCAGGTGGACCATTATAATTAATAATATCGTAATCGGCTCCACTGGACATAAGTAAGTTTAGTTTATCCACAGCTCCTGTAGCAGGCAACATATCATACTGCACTGTATAACCAGATTTTGCTGCAAGATCCTTAGCTAAAGGCATAGTGTTATAATCAATTTTCGAGTAAATTAATAGTTCCTTTAAAGTAGGTTTTACATTACTTGTTTCTGAAGTTTTCGCATCTGTAGTTTTAGAAGATGTATCTGCAGCTTTTTGACACCCCGAAAGCATTGATACTGATACAGCTGAGCAAAGCATTATTGCGGTAATTCTCTTTGATAATTTTAACATACGGTTATTCCCCCTCAACATATTATCTATTAAAAGTAAATATTTATATTTACTTTAAATCAATTTTAAATGAACTTATATTTCATGTAATTATCCTTTGACAGATCCAATCATTATTCCACTGATAAAATACTTCTGTACAAAAGGATATACTAGCAATATTGGCAAAGTACTTACAATAATTGTGGCAGCTCTTGCACCCTCTGCAGTAAAGTTTGCCATAGCATCCATATTTGTTGGTTGTTCTATGCTTGTGGCAAGCATTATTATATCTCTTAAATAAAGTGGGAGAGGCTTTAGAATACTTTTATTAATATATAGCATAGCCTCAAACCAAGAATTCCAATTCCCAACCGCTGTAAATAAAAGAATGGTTGCTATTATTGGTTTTGATAAAGGTATAACAATCCTAAATAAAATTGTAAAATTACTTGCTCCATCTAGTCTGGCTGATTCTTCAAGGCTTTCAGGTATACTTTCATAGTAGCTTTTGACAAGTATTATATTAAACACATTCAGTGCGTTTGGTACAATTAGTGGTAACAATGAGTCCATCCAGCCTAAATTTTTTATTAACAAATAATTTGGTATCATCCCGCCTCCGAAAAACATAGTGAAAATGAAAAGTAAAAGAATAGGTTTTATTCCCTTTACGTTTTTCTTAGAAAGTGGATAGGCAGTAAGTACAACTATAAAAACCGAGAAGAAAGTTCCTACCACAGTAAGAAAAATGGAAATCTTTAAGGACGCCTGGAAGTCCTTACTAATAATAACGTATTTCATGCTATCCAAATTGAAACCAATAGGAAATATTCCAACTTTACCAGATATAATCGCATAGTTTGAGCTAAAAGATTTAGCTACCACATTCAGAAATGGTATCAGAGCAGTTATCGCAAATAAAGACATTCCTAAATAAGCTACACTATCAATAATCCAATCTTCAGCAGTTTTTTTATACCTCACAAAAATCTCCTCCTACCATATACTTTTTCCCGTAATTTTTTTGCTTATACGATTCCCAAATATTACAAGAAGAAATCCAATCACTGAGTTGAATATACCCACAGCCGTTGCATAACTATACTGCATTTCTCCAAGTCCCATCCTGTAAACGTACGTTCCTATTACGTCTCCTACACTATAAACAGTTGGGCTATATAAAAGTAATATCTGCTCAGTGCCTGCTTCAAGTACTGCACCAAGTCTTAAAACCAAAAGTACAACAATTGTAGAAGCTATTCCAGGTAAAGTAATGTAAAGCATCTGTTTAAATCGTCCGGCTCCATCTATATACGCCGCTTCATATTGTTCTCTATCTACTCCGGCTATAGCCGCTATATATATTATTGCACTCCATCCAACTTCCTTCCACCCTGCGGTGAAAACAATAACACCTCTGAACATCTTTGGGTTAGTTAAAAAAGATATGGAGTCTAATCCAAACATATTAAGTATCTCATTTACAAATCCACCTGAAAATCCAAGTATATTTACGAATAAACCTGTTAAAACAACCCAAGAAAGGAAATGCGGTAAGGTAATTATAGTCTGAACAACCTTTTTAAAAAACATTCTTTTCATTTCGCTCATAAGTAGCGCAATGATTATAGGAATAGGAAACAAAATTACAATTTTTAAAAAACTTATAATAAGAGTATTTTTAAAAACAATCCCAAAGGAAGCACTCTCTATTAACCTTCTAAAGTTTAACAATCCAACCCATTTGCTTCCCAATATGCCAGCATTTAAATCGAAATCCTTGAAAGCAATTATAATTCCATACATGGGTATATACTTAAAAACAAACAATAAAATAAGCCCCGGTACAAGTAAAAGATACAAATCCATATTTTGTCTAAAAGCTTTGAATCCTTTTTTTCGCTTCGTATGTAAAGGACTCAATTCTTTCTTTTTAACTATAGTATTATTAAGCACCCACATCACCTTCTATATATTATTTAGCATTTATGAAAACCTTATCATTTGCTATAAGTTTATGTTATCATATTTGAAAAGCATCCTCTACATCATAATATTGTACAAATTGCAACGTTCTTGACATTTTGAACAATTATATAAAAAAATGCTTCCATTATCAATATTCTTAGCTCTTAAGCCTAAAATAAAATAATAGAAGCATGACCTATGTTGTAATTAAATCAGTAGCTGGAAACGTAATATGTACTACGGTGCCTAGTCCCATTTGACTTTGGTACTCCACTCCATATTTTTCTCCGTAAAAAAGTCTAATCCGTTCTCTAACATTTCGTATTCCGTAACCACTAGTTGGGTTCTTTATATCATTGTTCATTAACCTTTCTATTCCCTCTTGGCTAATACCTATTCCATCATCTTTTACAAAAATATGAATATTGCCTTTTTTTATTTCTCCAGTCAATATTATTTCTCCACAGCTTTCAGGTTTTTCTAAGATTCCGTGCAATAGTGCATTTTCAATTATTGGTTGCAAAATAAGCTTAGGAATTGAATACTTAAGAATTTCCTCATCAACCTCCACAGTAAACTTGATTCCATTCATAAATCTTCTATTTTGAATCTCAAGATAAGTCTTAACATGCTCTATTTCATCACCAATAGAAATAACTTCTCTTCCCTGGCTAAGACTCAATTTATAAAATTTTGCTAATAATTTAATAAGTTCATCTACCTCGCCAACTTCATAAGCACTTGCCTTCCAATTAATCAGTTCTAGAGTATTATAAAGAAAATGTGGATTAATTTGAGCTTGAAGAGCCCTAAGTTCCGCATGCTTTATCTCTATACCCATACTATACTGTTCTTCCATAAGTTCCTTCATATTATCAAGCATTCTATTAAAATTAATTTGAATTTCTGCAATTTCATCTGTCCCACCAACCGCAACTTTTTGATTCAAATCACCCTGTTGAACCTTTTTCATTTTTTCCAATAACTTAGTTATCCTCTTTGTAATATGCATTGATACATAGATAGCAATGCCATAAGCTACAAAAGATAATGCCAGCACAGTTAATAAGGAATAATTTCTTAATTTAATGCTGTTCTTCGTTAGCTTATTCATAGGAACCACTGAAATAATTTTCCAATTTGAATTGGCTATTGATTTCGAATTGTAAAGCACAGATTCTCCCTGAAACACTGACATTTTTCCTTTTATATCCTGATACTTTACCAAAGATAAATCTTTGATAGTCTTACGATCTGTTTCAGTAAGCGTTTTTAAGGAACTTACCACCAAATCCCCATTTTCGTTAACAACTGCAAAAATATCACCAAGTTCTGATGTGTAGTTTTGAAGAAACTTTTGCAAATCCGCTACATTTGAGTCAACATAAACAGCTCCAATAATTGCACCAAAGCTCCCCCTTAATGTGCTGTAATTTCTAATTATATTAATTGATGAAATCACATTAATACTTTGTGTATTAAATTCATATTGATTATAATATGGCATTTTCCAATAACTATTATCTCCCTTTTTAATCATATCAGCATAATCTCGCTTAAATTCAGTAGTGTCCATACTAAAAATAGATGTATTTTCTTTGCTGAAAAAGAGTTTGTCTGGCACAAAGATACGTACTTTGTATATTCCCTGATCGTTATTCTCAACACCCTTAATCATATCCACAAGCTTATTCTTATATTGAATCTGGCTATAATTGTGTTCCCCATCTGGTTCTTGGTTTAGAATTTCCTGAACCTGATTGTTGAACACTAAAGAATTAGCAGCACTACCCATGTTTTCCATTTTCCTTTTAAAACCAGAAGATGCTTGCTCAAGCCCCATTTCGGAAATTGTCTCCATATTGGTCATTGCAATGTCGGAACTTATTTTATATATTACTAAAGTTAAAGTAGTAAGTGGAATTATAATTACAAATAAAAATGTGAAAAGTAATTTTTGTTTTATTTTTAACCTTTCAAAGATATAAGACAAAGAAAATGTAAACTTCGTTTTCATCATCTTTCCATCCTTTTGTATTCTGATGGGTAATATCCATTAGCTTTTGTAAAAACCATCGAAAAATAATTTGCATTATTATAACCCACTCTTTTAGCCACTTCTTCTAATTTCATGTCATAATTTCTAATAAGTTCTTTTGCAATTTGTAATCGAACCTCCTCGATGTAACCATTAACAGTTCTATCGGTCTCTTTTTTGAATAGCCTACACAAATACGAGGGCGTAACTTCAATCTTATCTGCTATCATATTTAAAGTTATCTCTTCATTATAGTGTTCCTTAATATAATTTATTGCACTGATAATTTTATGACTCTTTCCTTTATTTTCTTCAACACTTTTAGAAAATATGCTCATCTTCTCATAAATAAACTGAATGACTTCATCTAGAGTATAGTAACTTAATATTTCATCCCAAGCCAATTCATATTCCTTAGATTCGTCCTGAAGTTTAATTCCTTTATCTATCATAGTTGCAGATAACCGAGCTATAAGATCTAGAAGAAACACATTTATGCTTCGTAAATTAATATTGTTTATATTTTTCCATTTTTCACATATTGACTTTAATAATTTAAGTGTAGCCTCAGCTTCTAAATTTTTAACAAGTTCATAAATTTTCAAATCAATAACAGGCTCAACAAGTTCCTTTATATCTTCAAAATAAAAAATATTGCCATAACCCAGTAAAAAATATTTTTGCAAGGCATTTTTTGCTATGTGGTATGAGGTCGTGGTGTTTTCTATTCCCCTTACTACTTTCCCAACACCCACAGTTATGAGGGTTTTCTCTCCAAACAAATCTTCAAAATTCTGTTTTATTTCCTTGATAATACTAATTAATACTCCATTGAACTGCTCTGTTCTAGACGAGAAAAAAATAGTTAATTGCCCATTTTGAGAAAATCCAAGGATATATTTTATGCCACTTCCATCAAGGCATTTTTCAACTATGTCAGACAACTTATCTCTGTGATAATTATCTACATTCAATTTATAGCCATTCAGTTTGAGCAGATTAAATTTATAAATCGCAGATGTGTAAATATCACTAATATTTAATCCAATTAAATCAAGATCGTATTTACTTCGAATATCCTTTAAATCAGGCTCACAGTTCATAAATTCCAAAGTAAGATGATTTCTTAAAATTCTTATATTTTTCTTAGACGACTTTATTAAATCAACCTCATTATGTTTTCTTACATTTTCCGCCTTACATATATCTACTGCGTTATTAAGCGCTGCTGATATTTCAGTCAAACTTAAAGGTTTTTCTACATAATCAACTGCTTTCAAGTGAATCGCCGATTTTAAATACTCCTTATCAGTAAAACCACTCATAAAGATTATTTTGCATTCTGGAAGTTCCATACGTAGTTTTGTAGTCATTTCAATACCGTCCATATGTGGCATTCTAACATCTGTCAAAATCACATGTGGCTGCACTCTTCGTGCCAGTTCAAGACCCTCGAGTCCATCTTTTGCTTCTCCGCAAAACTCCAACCCAAGGCTTTTCCATTTGATTCCCATAAGTAAACCTTTTCTTGTTGCAATCTCATCATCCACCAAAATAATTCTATACAATATTATCACTCCCCTTGAAAAATATCATACTTTTATGTTTTACTAAATAATGCCCACAAAAACCTTACGTGCAATCCTAATTATATATTAATATGTAAATGATTGCAATTGACTAACAAAAAACTGAAAAGCCACGTTGAATATAAATTCAACGTGGCTTTTAATGCATTGTTTTATATTAAGCTTTTTCCATTTGTTCTTATTACTTCTTTATACCAATAAAAACTCTTTTTCTTATATCTTGCGAGGTCTCCAGTTCCATCATCATTACGATCTACATATATGAAACCATAACGTTTCTTAAGTTCCGCAGTTGATGCACTAACAAGGTCAATACATCCCCATGAAGTGTATCCCATTATATCCACGCCATCTTCAATTGCCTTAGCTACCTGGGCCAAATGATCATTTAAATACTTAATTCTATAATCATCATTTACTGTTTTATTCCCATTATCATCTGTTATTAATTCATCAATAGCACCTAATCCATTTTCAACAATGAAAAGTGGTTTTTGGTAACGGTCATATAGAAGGTTAAGAATGTATCTTAGTCCTTGCGGATCTATTTGCCATCCCCACTGTGAAGATTCTAAATATGGGTTCGGAACTCCTGAAATTATGTTTCCACTTGCTCCTTTTTCCTTTGCTTTATCTGCAGTTGCGCAAGAACTCATATAATAACTAAATGAAACAAAGTCTACTGTATTTTTAAGAATATCAGCGTCTCCTGGTTCCATAATGATTTTTATATTATTGTCTTTAAAATATTTATCCATATATTTAGGATATACTCCTCTTACATGTACATCTGCGAAGTATAAATTTTCTCTATCCTGTTTCATTGCCTCAATTACATCGCTAGGATCAGGAGTCAATGGATAATTTGGTACTCCAAGAATCATACATCCGATTTTTGCACCGGGCATCATTTCATGACCAATTTTAACTGCCATTGCACTTGCTACTAATTCATGATGAATTGCTTGATATAAATCTTGTTTTGTTAATTTTTCTTTATCTGTAAATATACCACCGCTCATATATGGTTGGTGTAATACTGAATTAATTTCATTAAATGTAAGCCAATATTTTACCTTGCCTTTATATCTATCAAATATTGTTCTAACATAATTCTCAAAAAAGCCTATAAGCTTTCGGTTTACCCAACCATCATAATTTTTGGCAAGAGCAAGAGGAGTCTCGTAATGTGAAATTGTAACAAGTGGCTCCATTCCATATTTTAAACATTCGTCAAATAAATCATCATAAAATTGTAAGCCTTTCTCATTAGCCGTAGCGTCATCACCATTTGGGTATATTCTAGACCATGCAATGGAAGTTCTAAATGTCTTAAATCCCATTTCCGCAAACAATTTTATATCTTCTTTATATCTATGATAAAAATCAATACCTATTAATTTCATGTTGTCCTCTGTAGGTTCTTTTGTATTTTTCCCAGTGATTCCTTTTGGCGCTATATCTTGCGTTGACAATCCTTTACCATCTTCATTATATGCCCCTTCACATTGGTTAGCAGCAACCGCTCCACCCCATAAGAATCCTTCTGGAAATCTATCTGTTGTATTTTGCATTACTAATTCCTCCTTGAATAATATATTATAAGTTTGGTAAGATACAACTCATAAACATAACTAATAATTTGTTTACTTATATTCTAACATATAGAAAAATTTAATGTTTTCTATATGTTAGATTTTTTATATACTAATATTTTTATATATAATCACCTTTGTTAACTATACAATAGTTAATAAAATTTCACCCTTTTTGATTTCTTTAACGTTACTTGCTAAAACATCTGAATAATTATCAGTGTTTGTGATAATAACAGGTGTTATAATCTGATATCCTGCTTCTTTGATCTTTTCAATATCAAATTTAACTAATAAATCACCCCGTTTCACTTTAGCTCCTTGCTCTACTAGCTGCGTAAAGTATTTCCCTTCTAGTTGAACTGTATTTATCCCAACATGAATTAATATTTCAGCTCCTCCATCAGATATAATTCCTATAGCGTGTTTCGTTGGAAATATTGCTGTAACTGTGCCATCTACTGGTGATGAAACCTCACCGATTGTTGGCTCAATAGCAATACCTTTTCCCATTGTTTCTGATGAAAACACTGGATCATTCACAGATGATAATAATTTAACTTCTCCAGTTAGTGGACTAACTATAACTTCTTTTTTTAAAAGTGACGTCTTATTTACTTCCGCTTTTGGCTGAGGCAACTCAACTTTTTTTTCATATCCAAATACTATAGTAAGAACTGCTGCAATAGCAAAAGCAATAGCCATAGCTATTACATACAAAAGCATCGGTGAAAATGCTGGAATTGCAAGTAGACTAGGAAATGCGAAAACTTTTTCTTGTACTCCAAGCATTCCACTAATTGCTCCACCAACCGCTCCACCTATAGCAACGTATGGAATTGTACGTTTATAACGAAGTAATAACCCATAAACAATAGGTTCTGTTACTCCAGAGAGTAACCCTGGTAGTAATGTAGCGCCTGAAAGTGTTTTCAGTTTTTTATCTCTTGTTTTTATAAATATACCAAAAGCCAAACCCATTTGAGCAAAAGGAGCAGCAGCAGCCATTGCTATGATTGGATCACCACCAGAGGCAATATTAGCTAAAATAATGGGTACAAGTCCCCAATGAAGTCCAAGAACAGTTAAAAATGTCCATGCAGCTCCCATTACTGCTCCTGTTAATATACCACTTTTACCACTTAAAAAAGAAACTCCTACGCCTATTGCCTTTCCAGCATAAACACCAAAAGGTCCAAAGGCTATTACAGTTAAAGGCACCATAACCATTAGTGACAACATTGGCACTAGAAACATTTGTACATCCTTATGAATGATTTTCTTAAGTAATCTTTCAAATACTGCAAAAATACTAACTGCTATAAAAATCGGAAAAACAGTAGATGAATAATCCATTAATACTACAGGTATTCCAATGAATGTTGTTGTGGTGCCTTTGGCTAGAAGCGCCGTCAAATTAGGTTCTAAAAGGGCTGCTCCAATAACACCACCTACATAAGGATTAGCTTCCATTTTAATAGCACAAGTTATGCCAAGAAAAATCGGTAAGAAATAAAATACAGCATTTGCCGCAGCGGACATTATACTATAAGTTCCACTCTGAGCTGACAACAAATTAGTCATTGTGAGAACTGTAAGTAAAGCTTTTAGCATTCCTGCGCCTGCAAGTGCAGGTATTAGTGGTGAAAAACTCCCTGAGATAACCCCAAAGATTCTTGAAGTAACTGATCCTTTATCCTCAACATCTGAATCATCTTTTATTGTAAAGTCACCAATTTTCATCATTTCTTTGTAAACATTAGAAACGTCGCTTCCAATAACTACTTGAAATTGTCCACCACTTTCAACTACACTTAAAATGCCTTCTATTTTCTCAATTTCTACCTTGTTTGCTTTTTTATTATCTCTTAATTTAAATCTTAATCTAGTAGCGCAATGAATAACACTCACTACATTTTTTTCTGTCCCAACTAGTTTAAGAATTTGGTTTGCTACGTTATTATAGTCCATTCCTTCACCCCTCATATAATATGTTTAAAAAATTTATAAAATAAAAGACCTAAATCGTAAACTAAACACTTCAATTAATTATTATACTTTTGTTTGTGGCAAAAGATAATAATATTCTAATGAAGCACTTAGTAAACATTTTAGGTCTTGCCTGAACATCAGTCACAATCCTTTATTATTTACAATATTTTAAGTTAATAATTTATGTTAATAACTTATTTGGTTAGGTCTCGATTTACAACCCTTTGAATATGAACAGTCAAATATGTCATTTCTTCTTTTAATAATGTAAAGTTATATACTTTTTTTACATGAGCTTTTATTTTTTCTACACATTTAAAAGCATCCTTATACTTTTCTATAACTATGTCATACAAATAATCATCATCATTTTTTGATGGTGTTTCATTTAACATTCGTTGAGCAAAAAACTTTAAATGAGTTACTAATCTATGATAATTTAAAGACTCTTCATCAAAGTCAATTTTAAAATTATATCTAATTATATTGAGTATTTCTTGAATAACCTTTGTCATATTTACAACACTTGGCATATCTTCATTTAATTCTGCATTCACAATATGAAGTGCAATCGACGCTGCCTCATCTTCAGGCAAATCCGCTCCAAAATTTTCTTTTATTTTATCAAGCGCAATAAGTCCAATGGAATATTCCTCTTTATAAAATCTTTTTATCTCCCAAAGCATAGGATTTTTTATATTTAATCCCTGTTTATACCTTGTTAATGCGAAGCTAATATGATCTGTTAATGTTAAGTATATATTTTCATTCAACTTTACTTCTAGATGTTTTTCTGCATAATTTATTATTTCTTCAGAAATTTGTACATATTTTGTTGGGATTTCAGCAATTAGTTTTTTTAATTTTTCAGATACTTCTTTATTTTCTAATGTAAATATCCTCTCAATTTTATCCTCATCAAGCTCGTCTCCAGATCTTTTTTTAAAAGCCAGGCCTAAACCCATCACCACTATTTCCTTACTATCATTATTCATCACAGTAACTGCATTATTATTAAGTACTTTTTTTATCCTCATTTTAACACCACTTTATATAATTATATTTTATACAATTGTGAATATTTTTTTTAGTGATTCTTAGTATTATGTTCTTATTATACCCTTATAATAAAATAAAACCTAAATTAAAATCAAACACTTATACGCTCGCTATAAGTAAGTTTCACATTAACTTAGGTCTTGCCTGAATTATCAGTCACAATCCTATTAGACGCTATATATTTATAATTTATACTATCATATGGTGTAAAGGTTGTCAACACATATCATAAAAAAACACTGTAGATTTTTTTCTACAGTGTTTTTTATTATACTACTTCATTATCTAAGTTTGCCCCACTAAACTGACTATTATAAAGATCTGCATAGAAGCCATCTTGAGCAAGAAGTTCATTATGACTGCCCATCTCAATAATACTTCCCTTATTCATAACTAATATTAACTCTGCATCGCGAATTGTAGAAAGTCTATGTGCAATTACAAAACTTGTTCTGTTTTGCATAAGTTCTGTCATAGCCTTTTGTATATAAATTTCTGTTCTAGAGTCAACACTACTTGTAGCTTCATCAAGTATCATAATAGTTGGGTTTGCAAGTATTGCCCTAGCTATAGTAAGAAGTTGTTTTTGACCCTGTGATATATTTGAAGCTTCTTCATTTAATATTGTATTATATCCATCAGGAAGAGTTTTAATAAAGTGATGTGCATGAGCGGCTTTTGCTGCCTTCATAGTTTCTTCCTCTGTTGCTCCTTCTTTTCCGTAAGCAATGTTCTCCATTATAGTACCGTTAAATAACCAAGTATCCTGAAGTACCATACCAAACATGCTTCTTAGTTCTCCACGTTTTATATCGCGTATGTCCACTCCATCAACTGTAATTCTACCAGCATCTATCTCATAAAACCTCATTAGCAAGTTAACAAGTGTAGTTTTACCAGCACCTGTTGGTCCAACTATTGCAATTGTATGACCTCTTTTCACATCAATGTTCATATCTTTAATAAGTGATTCTTCTGATTTGTAACTAAAATCAACATGTTCAAACTTAACTTCTCCCTTTGGAATCTCAATTACCTTGGAGTTATTAGTTTCTACTATCTCTTCAACTTCATCAAGTAATTCAAAAATACGTTCAGCTGAAGCAACTGTTGATTGAATAATATTTGCAATATTTGCAGTTTGAACTATCGGTTGAGTAAATTGACTAGAATATTGAATAAACGCTTGGATATTACCTATAGTAATTTTCCCTTGTGTTGCTAAATATCCACCAACAACGCAGACTACTACATAACCTATATTACTAACAAATCTCATCATAGGCATTATAACGCCTGATATAAACTGAGCTTTCCAACCTGCGTTGTATAATCTGTCATTAATAGCTTCAAATTGCTTTATAGAATCATTTTCATGTCCAAAAGATTTAACAATTTTATGACCAGTATACATCTCTTCAACATGACCATTAAGCTCTCCGATTTCTTTTTGCTGAGCTGCAAAATATTTTTGAGATCTTTTTGCTACAAACGCTGTCACAACAATATATAGTGGCAATGTTAAAATAACAACTAATGTCATTAGTGGACTAATTGTAAGCATCATAATGACAATACCTACTAGTGTTACAATAGACGTAATGAGTTGAGTAAGACTTTGTTGAAGCGTTGTTGATATATTATCAACATCATTTGTAACACGACTTAATATTTCACCATGAGTTTTTGAATCAAAAAATTTAAGTGGTAACCTAGAAAGTTTCTCTTCAACTTCTCGACGCATGTTGTAGACAGTTTTCTGCGCTACTCCAGCCATTATATATTGTTGAAGAAAACCGAAAACTGTACTTATTAAATATAATGCAAGTAATAATAAAATTATATTTTGTATATATGTGAAATCTATCTTTCCATCATTTACACTCATAATCTTCGCAATTCCTGTTTTAATTTGATCAAGTCCTTCTATTATCTTTGGACTTTTTGCTGATGCTGGATTAGCCTTTATTATAGCTGCTATTTTAGCTTGCGCAGCATGAAGCTGAATTAAACCAAATTTATTCTTAATGCCATCAACTAATCTATCTAAAGCATAACCTGAAATTTTAGGCCCAACTATTGTAAAAATAGTACTTATTATCGCAAATATAAATACTAGTATAAAATTATTTCTTTGAGGTTTTAAATAACTTAAAAGCCTTTGTAATGTACCTTTAAAGTCTTTGGCTTTAACTACAGGTCCCGCAAAGGATCCCATTGGCCCACCGTGACGTGCTGGACCTCCACCTGATTTAGTTGCTTTATTGTTTTCACTCATGATAATTCCTCCTCTGAAAGCTGTGAAGATACAATCTCATGATATACCTTACAACTAGTTAAAAGTTCTTTGTGAGTTCCCATACCTGCAATTGCTCCGTCGTCTATTACTATAATTCTATCTGCATCCATAACAGTTGCAACTCTTTGAGCAATAATAAGAACTGTTGATTTTACTGTTTCTTTTTTAAGTGCTGCACGTAGTTTTGCATCAGTTTTAAAATCAAGTGCTGAAAAACTATCGTCAAAAATGTATATTTCAGGTTGTCTAACTAAGGCACGTGCTATTGATAGACGTTGTTTTTGTCCACCAGAAACGTTCGTTCCTCCTTGGGCAATAGAATGGTCATACCCCTCTTTCATCCCATTAATAAAGTCAGTAGCTTGTGCTACCTTAGCTGCATGCTCAATTTCCTCAATAGTTGCATTATCCTTACCGTATTTAATGTTTTCTGCAATAGATCCAGAAAAGAGCACAGTATTTTGAGGAACAAAACCTATCTTGGCCCTTAGGCTTTCCTGACTCATTTCCCGCACATCTACTCCATCAACCAATACCTGTCCACTAGTTGCATCATAAAAACGCGGTATTAAATTTATTAGAGTTGATTTACCAGAACCTGTACCACCAATAATAGCAGTTGTTTCTCCAGGTTTTGCACTAAAAGTTATATTGCTAATTGCTGGTTGATCTGCACCGGGGTAACTAAATGTTACATCTTTAAATTCAACATATCCACTTTGTTTATTAGCGAGTTTTGTGGTTTTAGGATCAATAATTTCTGGCTCCATTTCTAATACTTCGTTTATTCTAATTGCAGAAGCTTGAGCTCTTGGTATCATTATAAATACCATAGCAAGCATTAAGAATCCCATTAAAATTTGCATTCCATATTGCATAAATGCTATTAATGAGCCAACCTGCATACTTCCAGCATCTATTCTTTTAGCTCCAAACCAAATAATAGAAACTGTTGTAACATTCATAATAAGCATCATTATTGGCACTAAAAACGCCATAATCTTATTAACCTTTATAGCATTATCCATAAGATCAGTGTTAGCATCATCAAATCTAACCTTTTCAGTATCTATACGATTAAATGCACGTACAACTCTAATACCAGTAAGTGATTCACGTAATACAAGATTCAATTTATCTATCTTCACTTGCATCATTTTAAATAATGGCATAGCGAATTTAAGAGTTATTCCAATAATAATTCCAAGCAGTGGAATTACAACTGCAAAAATCCAAGTTAAGGCTGTATCTTCCCTTAAAGCCATAACAATACCACCAACAGCAGTTAGAGGTGCAAATAGCATAATGGAAAAAATCATTACGGTTGCTGTTTGAACCTGAGTAACATCATTTGTAGTCCTTGTTATAAGAGTGGCAGTACCAACCTTATCGAACTCATGAAGCGAAAAGCCTTCAACCTTAGTAAATAATTTATTACGAATAATTCTGCCAAGTCCTACAGCGGTTTTTGATGATAAATATGCAGATACAACTGAGCATATAACACCACCCGCTGAAATTATTAGCATAATTACGCCTATTCTTAAAATATAATCTACCCCTTTAAAAGATCCACTGTATCCTAAAAATGAAATAGTTTGAACTACATCCTTTTGTGATATACCTTTGTCTACTATATCAGCCATAAGTGTCGGTAAATATAGGTTTGCAAGTACTTGAGTAAAAATTAATAATACTATTGCTATAATGCTTAATGTGTATTGTTTTAGAAACCCAAACAATTTAATCAAAAATATCATCCCCATTCTTTGTTATTACGTTATTATTTTTTTATTATTTCAAGTAATTAATTACTTAATTATTTTACTATCTTATTTTTCTTGGTCACTTAAAAGCTTCTTAAGCGTATCTAAGCCTTCAAATATTTTATGAATTTCTTCTGCATTTCCCTTAGTCATTACATCTGCAAGGTTTTTTTCAAATTGCTTATGAAAACTTTTATGCATATCTTTAAAGTTTGGCGATATACTTACGTAAACCACTCTCTTATCATCTTCGCTTCTTTCACGTACTACCATCTCCTGTTTCTCTAGCCTATCGATAATTCCAGAGACTGTGCTATTTGATAAGCAAAGCTCATTGCTAAGTTCTGTTATCTTCAACTTCTTTTTTTTACTTAAAAGTCCCAAAACCATACCTTGAGGCGCAGAAATACCTGTGTCACAAAGTACTTTACTCATGCTATGTTTAAATAACTGCATAACTTCTTGAAAAAGTTTCGCAACTTCCATACTCTCATTTAATGTTTCCACTTTATCACCACCTTGAAATGTATTTCGTGTGCAATTGTTTCGCGTACGTATATTTCGTCTACGAAGTATATTATAATCCCATAAATATTTTATGTCAATACATATTAAAAAAATAAATGGGCACACGTTAACGTATGCCCTTAAACGGTTTATAGATATGCAATGTAAACTATTTCAGTATATTTTTATCATATTTTTCGTTAACCGAAAATAATTTCAGTGTACCCCTTTTTACTTAACCCTGAATAAAGTCTCCAAAGCCAGGTTATGCCGCACACTTATAATATGTTCAATTTTATTAATTAATCTGGTAGAGTAATTTATCCATTGGAGATCAAACAGGAGCAAACTGACTATTATAAAGCTGCGAATACTTCCCACCTATTTCTAATAATTTTTCATGGGTTCCACTTTGAACAATATTACCATTGTCCATTACCAAAATTATATCGGATTCTTTTATTGTGGAAAGTCTATGAGCTATAATAAAACTGGTTCTCCCTTTTAACATTTTAAGAAATGCCTTTTGGATTCCAATTTCAGTTATCGTATCTATATTACTTGTGGCCTCATCTAAAATTAACATAGGAGGATCAACAAGCATTACCCTTGCTATAGTAAGAAGTTGTCTTTGACCTTGTGAAAGATTTTCTCCTGAATCAGTAATTATAGTGTTATAACCCTTAGGTAGCCGCCTTATGAAGCTATGAGACCCAGAGGATTTAGCGGCAGTTATTATTTCATCTTCTGTGGCGTAAGGTTTACCATAGGCTATATTTTCCTTTATAGTTCCCGAGAAAAGCCATGTATCTTGAAGAACCATTCCAAAACTACAACGAAGACTATCACGCCTTATTTCATTTATATTAGTCCCATCAATAAATATACCTCCACTGTTAATCTCATAAAATCTCATCAATAGATTTACAAGAGTTGTTTTACCTGCACCAGTTGTTCCAACGATGGCAATTCGGCTACCAGGCCTTACAGTTAAATTAAAATTTTTAATAAGAGGACGATTTGATGTATATCCAAAATTTACATTTTCGAAAGAAATTACGCCTTCATTGTTATGAAGATCAATTATCTTTTTTCTGTCAGCAATTTCTGGCTCCATATCAATAACGTTGAATATACGTTCAGCGGAAGCTGCAGCTGCTTGAATTTGTGTAAATATTGCGGTTATATCGTTTAATGGTTTTGAGAATAAGGTGGCATATATTAGAAAACTTGATATATCTCCTATTGTCAGTTTAGCAAAAATCACAGCAAAACTCCCGATAATACCAATAATTGAGTATATTATGTTATTTACAACCCTTGTAGTTGGCCCTGCAAGTGATCCATAAAATTGAGATTTTACGCCTGCATTATATAAATCATTATTGACATCTTTGAATTTATTAATAGTGTCCTCTTCATAATTAAATGCTTTTACAACTTTTTGTCCAGCTATAATTTCTTCAACATAAGCATTTAAATTGCCCAAAACTTCAGCCTGTTTTTTAAACATCTTCTGGGAGCGATTTGTGATAAATCTTGCCATGAAATAAGAAGCCGGAGACAAAATCAAGACTACTAAAGTCATTATGGGATTTAAATAGAACATAAATCCTATAGCTCCTACTATAGTAACAATACCTGTAATAAGTGTGGACAAACATTGAATCATTCCATCTGAAATTATTTCTATATCATTAACGAACCTGCTTATGGTATCACCATGAGGATTAGTGTCAAAGAAATTTAATGGTAATGTGTTTATTTTTTTGAAAAGATCCTCTCTCATATGGTTAACAGATGTAAACGCAATTAAGTTAGTTAAATATATCAAAAGCCAATTAAATATGTTTGAAGCTACATAAACTATTGCTATTACAATTATAACTTTGAATACATAATTAAAGTCAACAAGACCTTTTCCTATCATCTTATCTATGGTCTTGCCTATTAGTAGTGGAGCAATAAGGCTTAAAATGACTGTTATAATTGCGCTTAAAATAGAAAATATAACATATATTCTGCAACGAGACATATATTTAATAATTCTTTTAAATATGGTTTTATTCATTATTTATTTACCTCCTTATCTGAAAGCTGCGAAAGACATATTTCTTTGTATATATCACAATTTGTCATAAGATACTCATGAGTACCTACTCCTACTATTTTTCCATCATCAAATGAAATAATTTTATCTGCATGTTTTATAGAACTAACCCTCTGAGAAACAGTAAGTACAGTCATTGTCTTACTTAAATTTTTAAGATCAGTTCTAAGGGCTGCATCCGTTGCAAAATCAAGAGCACTTGAGGAATCATCAAGTATTAAAATTTCAGGTTTTGCGATTATTGCTCTAGCAATTGTTAGTCTTTGTTTTTGTCCGCCAGAAAAATTAAGCCCTCCACGGGTTACTTGTGTATTGTAGCCATCAGGTAACTCTTTTATAAATTCATCTGCTTGAGCTATTTTTGCAGCGTTTATGATTTCTTTCTGCGTGGCGTCTTTCTTTCCCCATCGAATATTTTCGCAAATGCTACCAGTAAATAACACGGATTTTTGGGGTACCATACTAATTTTATCTCTAAGTTTTTTCAGAGAATAATCTTTAATATCTATGCCATTTATTCTTATTTCTCCCTGGGTTACATCATAAAATCTTGGAATTAAATTTATAAAAGTGGATTTACCGGAACCAGTAGTTCCTATAATGCCTACTGTTTCTCCCTTGTTAATGGTTATATTAATATCCATTAGTTCGCAGGCGCTAGCACCGTCATATGCAAAAAAAACATTTTTGAATTCAATGGAAACATCATCATCATCATCATTCGAAGATTTTTCTATTTGATTGCCATCGTCCTTAATTGATGCTACGGTATCAAGTATTTCATTAACGCGGCTAGCAGAGGCAAAGGCTTTTGTAAATATAATAACAAGATTTGATAGTGCAACAAGTGCTAATAATATTTGTGTAACATAATTCACAAATGCAATAATTGTGCCTTGAGAAAGGGTGCCCGCATTAATCTGATAACTACTAGCCCATAAAATAGCAATTATTGCTACATTCATAACAAGAGTTGTGAGAGGATTTAACAAAGCGGATGTTTTGCCAACTAAAACTGCAGTTGAAGTTAAATCGTCGTTTGCAGCTTTGAATCTGATTTC
>Ga0209123_1001840_pt1 | contig 19481 bp, 15 predicted proteins | sample BarGraIncu00431A_FD_184500 | JGI IMG/M metagenome (GOLD analysis project Ga0209123, IMG submission 184500) | Arctic peat soil microbial communities from Barrow, Alaska, USA - Barrow Graham LP Incubations 004-31A (SPAdes) (version 2) | ecosystem: Environmental > Terrestrial > Soil > Wetlands >... | reverse complement strand
CTTGAACAAAGTGGAAAGTTTAATGCAGTTATGAAGTTCCTGCAGCCGCTGACAGTCTTCCTGCGGGTAGGGTTTAAAAACGACAAAGCTACAATGTCACCATTCAATGCAGCCATGTCCTACAATTTAAAAAATGCGCTAACCGGTACTTATCCTGATTATGGGATTGATTATTCCAGGGTGTTGGTAAGTCGTGGTAAACTGCCCGGGGCTTTAAACCCTGCTACGGTTTCAGTCGCTGGAGGTAAAATTGAGTTTACATGGAATGACAATTCTTCTGCACTCGATGCAATGGCCAATGACAAGGCAGTGCTGGTGGTGTATAACCCTGAAAAGCAGCATGTTGTGTTCCTTTTAAGCGGCAAATCCCGAATAGGAGGTAGCCAGGTGATCTTCCTTCCTACTGAATTTAGCGGGGATACTGTATATTGCTACATCGCCTTTCAGAAGGCTAATCAGACAGCTATATCCAACAGCCTGTATATCGGTGATATGTTAGTAACGTAGCTTTAGTGATTCAATTGATATTTAAAAAACCGTTTCCGCAGGAGTCCGGTTTTTTATTGACAGATAAAGTTCTTTGACATACTTTGAAAATAAGTTTCATTTTCCATCCTTTATTTATATCATTCAAATGCTGCCATATCTCAGTAAAATCCCACTATCAACTCTATGGTATAAGTACTGTATAAGTACTCTATCTGTACTAAATATTGTATATTAGTACAGTAACAATACGTATACAGTACTTATACCATAGAGTTGACAATGGGAGCTTCATAAGAGTAACGCGACTTTATACCAATCAATCAGACTTCTACGGATGAATTGCGTTATTATTCAATGAAAGTGGTTTATATAACATGAACAGGGGAAATTACTGTTAATGAACAGCTGTTTGCCGGGCTGCTGTTAGCTGAGCCACTGTTGGTCCATCAAACTGATGGGTCGAAGTTCTTAGTTTGGCGATTCGGTTGCACCCCAAGTTCCATGGGCAAACTATTTGTAGCAATGTAGATTGAATGATACAACGCAGGAACAGCCAATCGGAATAAAATTACCTCGACCCGAGAGCAACTTTTGGTTGCTGTCTGGTAAAGTTAATATCAATGACCATTATCTCCGATTTTCCTGTGGTTCGAACAGGAGGACCCCACAAACGAATACCGCTGGTGACAAAAAAATGTGTATTTCCAATTTTCCTGTATCCCCAGGTTAACTTGTACATTCTATTTACAATCAGGTTGAAGGGAAACAGTTGTCCGTTATGGGTGTGCCCTGACAAATGCACATCCACAGCGGTTTTGCTGACCTGATCAATTTCAGTTGGGCGATGATCAATTAAGATCACGGGAAGTGAATCTGTTACAGATTTAAGAAGGTCAGCAATGTTTTTTCGCCTCCCGAAATGGCTGTCATATCTACCTGTCAGGTTAAATGAGTGATCGATTATAACGGTTGTATCACATAAAACTTTAATGCCTGCCTTATTAAAAAAACTTTCTTTATTTTGACCTGCAGAAAACTCATGATTTCCGAGGACAGCAAAAAAGCCATAGTTGGGTTTAATCTCTCTAAGAAGTTTTTCAAATACAATCATATTCCCATCATTTTTGTCGCCTTCAACAATGTCGCCTCCAAATAGCATAAGATCAGGCTTGAGGATCGCAATCTTCTTTACAAACTGCTCCACAAAATGAACATCCGTCTTTTCCTGAAGGTGAAAATCTGCAACAAATGCAATCTTTAGATGGTCAATCCTGGCCGATTTACGTTGAACATTGATAGAGTACTCTGAAGTCCTGATGGTGTTAAAATTGATAACTCCTGCAACAACCACAGCCAATGATAAAAATAAGATGACTGACAGACCGGTTATTTTAAAACGGGTACTCTTCATTATTTCAAAATGTATTATTTTAATCAGCCTGTTGATGATAAGTAAAACATCAAAAACAAGCATAATTAGGAAGAGGTAGAGGTAAAACGGCAACTGATAATTTGCTATCGAGGTGAAAATGGTTGCCATGAAACCGGTATTTTCTTCAGAAATAAGATTGCTTAACGGATATATGGAAGCTATCAGAATATAAATAAAACTATAATAAAGGCGAAATCCTTTATTGATAAAAAGCTGCAAAATGCGTAGATATACATAAATGTTTGGAATAATAAAAGCGAGGGTGAGCATTGTGTGAAACATAGTATAAAGCTTCAGTCTGTATTAATATCTGAACTAATAATGATCAGCATTGAAATGCTAAATATAGTAATTTTATTTCTTTTCCGTCATTGGAGGTAGAAACTTGCAAGAGGGATTAACGACTGTTGGGACGAAGATGCAATACAATGATAGTTCCGCCGTTTTGAATATCATACTGACACGGCCACAAACAGCTCTATCAATGACGGTTTTTATAAATAACTGAATATGAATCAGATGCATTTACACTCTTGTGGTGGGATTGCCTAACATCCTGTCATCTAAGCATTGTGGCCATTAAAAAATCACATCGCAAGAATTTTATCAGATAAAATTCTATAAATTAGCAGAACATTATTTTGATAATTGGATACGATAATTAATTAAAAAATTAAGGCTAATAAATAAACAATAAAACTTGCTCAGATGTTTCTAAACCGACTAAATTTGGAGTCTGATAATGGAGGTGAAATCTGAAACATTTAAAGACCAGCAATTGGATTAATATTCAGGAGTTGGTGGTACGCAAAGATGAAAATTTACCTTCAAAGTGGAGGTCTCTGAGTTTATAGGTTATAGTAAACATGTTGGTAATCAAATTTATAACGTATGTATTTACGGATAAAAAAACTGATTGGTACATTTATCGTCTTGGCGTTCTATTTATTGGCATCGGTTCAGGCGGGGAATAACTATTTCGAAGGTTTGTCAGCAAATGGCGATGTGTATGAGGCCAACAAAGACTCGATAAGTCTGAATACGCCTATTCTGTTTTCGCCCAAAGATGTTGGGATGAATCCTGTTAAATTGAGACAGATTGATGCTATTGTGAATGCCGGGATTAAGGCAAGAGTTTTCCCTGGCTGTCAGGTTTTGGTTTTGAAAGAAGGTAAACCGGTGTATGATAAGTGTTTTGGAAACTACACTTACGATACAATCCAAAAGGTGAAACCGACCACCATGTACGATCTGGCATCACTTTCAAAGACCACAGGTACCTTGTTGGCTGTTATGAAGCTATATGATAGCGGCCAACTCAAATTAAACGATAAGGCCTCCAAATATCTGACTTTTCTTCATGGTACCGATAAGGAAAATATCACGATAAAAGAACTCTTGTTTCACGAGTCGGGATTACCTGCCTATCTTCCTTTCTACCAGATGATTGTAGAGAAAAATAGCAAACCCACAGTTTCAGCTGCGGTAAAAAATACAGAAATAACTATGGTGCCCTATAAAAACAGAATTAATGGCACTGACCTTCAATACAAAGAAGGCTGGGTATCAGGCATTCTATCGACTGAATATCCTTCCCAGGTATCCGATAGCATTTTTGTCAGTAATCGTTTTCATGATGCTGCAATGAAGCGTATAGGCAATACCAAGCTAAACAGCAAGACCTATTGTTACAGTTGTTTGAACTTCATGCTATTGAAAGAAATTGTGGAGACTATCAGCGGGACGACTATGGATGTGTTTCTGGACCGGGATTTTTATATACCAATGAAACTAACCAACATGGCCTACCTGCCTTTGAGAACTCATAAAAGGGAAGAAGTGGCGCCTACCTTGAAAATTGATTTCATAAGAAAAGAAGCAATTCAAGGTTATGTTCACGATATGGATGCTGCCCTTTTAGGAGGTGTCTCAGGTAACGCCGGATTATTTGCTTCGGCCGGCGATGTAGCCGCAGTTTATCAGATGCTGCTCAATAATGGGGAGAAGGATGGGATACGTTATCTAAGTGCAGAAACTTGCAAACTGTTTACAACCACCACTTCGGTAAGTGGACGACGTGGCTTGGGTTTTGATAAACCTGTAGCCGGAAAACACAGTCCGTGTTGTATTTCTGCTCCACGGGTTGTTTATGGTCATACCGGCTATACTGGAACCTGTTGCTGGGTCGATCCAATTAACAGTTTAGTATATGTCTTTTTAAGTAATCGGACATTTCCCTACGACGGAATAAATATGCTGGCTAAAACAGGCATTCGAACCAAGATACAGAACGTGATTTATCAGTCAATGAACAAACAATAATAAATGAGTTAGAGAATTCCTCTTTCTTTTGAACAGGATAAAATGAATAAAAAACTAATCTTAATCAGTGCTGTATTTTTGGTGTTAATGGTGTTAAGCTGTAAGCAGCCTGCTAAACAGCAACTTCCCAAAACTTCGGTTATAGAAAAAAACACTACAATTTTAAAAAAAGACAGTGTAGTTACTACGCAGCGAGCAAATAATACAACCGAGATTCTTGCAAAACAGGAAGTTCCTGTTCTCTGTTATCACCGTATTTCTGATGGCAAAAAAGGAGATTACACAGTCAGTCTGAACACTTTTTCAACCCATATGAAAATACTGGCTGATAGTGGTTATCATTCCATATCTCCTGCACAATTGTATGACTATCTGGTTTATAATAAGGCCTTACCTCTAAAGCCTGTGATGATAACCTTCGATGATTCAAGAGCGGAACATTTTGAGATTGCTGCACCGGTGATGGAAAAAGTTGGATTCAGAGGCGTATTCTTTATTATGACCATTACATACAATAAGAAGAATTACATGACCACCGAACAAATTACCAAGTTGGCGAAAGCGGGACATACCATCGGTTTACACAGTTGGGATCATACGATGGTCACTAAATATAAAGAAGCGTCTGATTGGCAGAAAGAGGTAGTAGCGCCCAAAGAAAAACTGGAAAAGATAGTTGAAAGGCCGGTTGAATACTGGGCTTACCCCAATGGGGTTTACAACCATCAGGGCGCTGAGGAACTAAGCAAATATTTTAAACTTTCGTTTACTCTTTATTCAAAACGAGATACAATCGTACCGTTACAAACCATCCGCAGAATACTGGCTACGGAATGTACACCCCAAGGACTGCTTAAGTCGATGCGTCGTACTTTTGATAAGAAGAAAATATAATGGTTCAAGAACCAGAAAACTTGATCAGAAACAAAAGACTTTATTAACTTGCAGTTTTCAATCTCAAGTAAATTATGAAATTTAAATATATAATTCCTTTAGCCATTACTTTTGCTATTTATCTTAACGGATGCAATCAAAGTACAGAAAAAAAACAGGCGAAAGAACCCGCTGAGAAAATAGAACCGGCCGAGAAACCGATCCCCCAAAAGCCGGTAATACAACTCATATCGTTGGATACCCTGTCGTATCGCACCAAGTTAACTTCTCTGGCAAATGGAGATACCACTGGTTTATGGCCAAATCACCTTCGATCGTATCCGCTCAAGGGTGCTATTTTGCCTTTCAAAAGAATCGTGGCCTTTTATGGCAACCTTTATTCTAAAAAAATGGGTGTATTGGGTGAATATCCGCCAAAGGAAGTGTGGAAAAAATTAAATGATGAAGTCAAGGCCTGGGAAAAAGTTGACCCCTCCACTCCCGTTCAACCTGCGATCCACTACATTGCCGTAGTTGCTCAGGGCATTCCAATGAAAGATGGGAAATATTGTAAACGGATGCCTGACGTTCAAATTGATTCGGCATTGACGATCGCCAAAATGGGGAATGCCATTGTTTTTTTAGATATACAGGTTGCGCAGAGTAATCTTCAACATGAAGTTCCGTTACTAGAAAAATACCTGAAAATGCCCAACGTACATTTGGCTATTGATCCTGAATTCTCGATGAAGGATGGGCACATTCCTGGTAAAAAAATTGGAACCATGGATGCGAATGATGTCAATTATTGTTCGGACTACCTCGCCAAATTGGTGAAGGATAACAATTTAAGCCCTAAAATATTAATCGTACATCGGTTTACGCAGGGCATGGTCAGAAACTACAAAAATATTGAGTTACACCCCGAAGTGCAGATCGTAATGAATATGGATGGTTGGGGAGAACCGGTGCTGAAGCGTAGTACTTATTTACTATACATTTACCATGAACCAGTACAATTTACCGGGTTCAAATTGTTTTACAAAAATGACTTAAAGAAACCGCCTCATGTCATGTTAACACCCTCGGATCTGATGAAACTGAAGCCACAACCTATCTATATCCAATATCAATAAACTGTCTGAACACGATTTAAAAGGATTACAAAAAACTGTCTGAACACGATTAAAAGGATTACAGGAAATTGTCTGAACACGATTAAAAAGGATTACAGAAAATTGTCTGAACACGATTAAAAAGGATTACAAGAAATACACGATTTCAACTCATAACTGTGTCTCATTTTTTTAATCCTGTATTTCTTATAATCAATTTAATCGTGTTCAGACATTTTTCTTATAATCAATTTAATCGTGTTCAGACATTTTTCTTAAAATCATTTTAATCATGTTCAGACAACTTGTATAAATGTTATTCCGGGATGTTATATAATTTGCATACTTCTTTGTAGCTCATATTCCTCAGCTCCTGTTCAGTTTTGTTCTTTAAGGATGCTGATTTCAAGGCAGGTATGGTTCCTGGAATGGCAATGAAACGAAATTTATTTTCTGTAGTGAGTGGCATTGAAACATTATCAGAAATAAACTGAATGCTTCCATATTGATAGACTAAAAAATCCCAGTTTGCACCAACTGCATAAGCAGGTAACGGTCTAACTGACTTTCCTTCATTGAGATCACCTGATAGCCAAACGTAGCCCAGAACGACTCCACTTTCTACAATATTCTGAGTTAAATCGGGAGCAGAAGCATCGAAATACCAATCGCCCGTAGCGCCTGACCAAGTTGTAGGAGAAAACCATTCGGAATAATAGACTGTTGCATTTAGGCCGTCCAGACCCGTGGGACCCTGGTCTCCTTTACATCCGCTAAATAGAAGCGCGGAGAATGCAATGATCAAATAAATAATACTGTTTTTTGTTTTCATCTTTTGTATTTATTGATTAATGATTTATGATTGAAATTTAGTTATTATTCTATGTTATTCTATAATATTTGGATATTTTAAATTGTAATTATTCAGTAACGAATTTATGTGTTTATAATTGTCTTTTTATTACTCCCGAGCGCTCGGGAGCCGCTTGTATAAGAAAAATTGATGATGGCTTGTTTTATCCAAGTAAATTATGTCACTGAATTTTTAGTAAACTAAATTATATAATTCACTATCAAAAAGTGTACCATAACTTTTGTAAGAAATTACGACTTTCATACATTGCCTATAGGGTTTTGTTATAAAGTTAAAGTCTATTCTAAAAACAGGAATAGAGGTACCCGACCTTTTTAGAAGTTTGGTGGGTTGAATAGATGGCTAAAAAACGATTTCGTCGGGAAACAATCATGAAGCAATCGTGAAAAATATGAATAATAAGTTAGTATTAAGCAGATATTAAGTAGATAATAAGGATTTAATTCGAATTAATACTCATAAGGTACCAGTTAATTGCTTTATAAGTTCTCATTTAATTATTACTCCACGATTTCTAAAGGTAGAAACTTGTCAGACTCGGCGATTTGCGTATGGAGCAACGGGCATGGGGTCCCACGTTTTGTAAATGCGGCAGGAGCATCCATAAAAATGGATTTGATTATGCAAAGATAAAAAAAAGCGAATTGGGTCCAGCGTTTTGTAAACGCTGCAGGAGCATCCATAAAATGAATTTGATTTTAAAAAGATAAAAAAGTGAATGCAATTCGCTTGACCCCCATCTGCCATTCCCTTTAATAATTTGAGTAAATAATAAACAGTCAAAGTTGATACAAATTGATGATTATTTACTATATTTACGATGAAAATTTAATTGGCAAAGAAATTACTATCAACTTGCTTCTAATTAATAATTGTGGCCAATTATACAAAACCATAATATTACTTTAATCTTGAACTATATGAAAAGAGTTTTATTATTATTGGCAAATGGATGGATTTGAAACCTGTGAAGCCCCGAGTACTCGGGGTCGATGGTGATGGGTCAATTGAATTATTTACATGTGGATTTCAAAGGGAAATTAAAAGTTCCTTCAATCAAAAGTTCGTTGTTGACTATTTGATCAGCGAAATTGATATTGAATCTTTTGATGCGCTGGCTATTCCCGGTGGATTTGAAGAATACGATTTTTATAAGGATGCCTATGATGATCGATTTCTTGATTTGATTCGGGGATTTAAATCAAAAGATAAGTTGATTGCTTCAGTTTGTGTGGCCGCTTTACCGTTGGGGAAAAGTGGTATATTGATGGATAAAAAAGGGACCACCTACAATAAAAAAACCATCAGACAGGAAACTTTGAGAGGATTTGGCGTTCATGTGATGAATGAACCTATTGTAATTGATCCCGAGTACTCGGGACATCATGGGACCTTTCAACTGCCATTGATGCAGCTTTGTTGTTGCTGGAGTTACTGACCACTAAAGCAAATGCTGATCATATACGAAAGATCATGGGATTTGAAGATAAGAAAAGTCCCCGATAAATCGGGGCCACGAAGACACCAGTAATGTGTTAAGGCTGAAATGGATCATGGTTACTGAAGCCTTATACGTAAAATTAGCTGATAAATGACAATAATGTGGATTGCATAAAAAAATATCATCAGGATTGATCATGGAAAAATACTTCACCACAAAAAATGAAGTACTTTTAAGCTAAATAAATGCAATAAACATTTTACAATAAATGACAAAGTTGATCAAGCGAAAAGAAATTGAAAATATATTTTTACCTATCAGACAAAATGGTAAGGATATATGGCTCATTCATAAAGTGAAGGAACTTCCGAATGAGTTTGTGAATATGGCAATTAGACTTTCCTCCCTGGACTTTATTCAACATATCAGGCTTACTGTCGACAGTATTACTGCATCGAGTGAAGTTGAAGGAAAAAGAATTAAAGTTCCTGTAACAAAGCCAGATCATCCTACCGCGACAGGAATTAAAATATATTATCACAAGAGTTATAAAATGATTGACTTTGATGAAATAAATTCGCCAACAAAAGGCAACGGTCATAAAATGGTAGATGCTGTTTTTGCTGACTTTCCAAAAGATTGGCAGGCTGCTGTGGGAATGGATTGGAGTGATGGGTTTTGGGACAAAATGAAAGAAAAATATGAAACAATAGAATGGATAATGTAAATAAACAATCAGATGTAAATGAACAGGGTTTAAAAGCGCTGAGGTTCTGATTCTACAGCGTTCATAAATTGTGAATAATAAACAATAAAAGTCTGTTCTAATTGATAATGATTTTCTACTTTTAGATCGGAAAGTTCAACAGCGGAGAAAGGACTATCAACTTGCACCTGCTTTCCAGTTTAGAACATGGTTAAATAGCCATACAAAGCGATTCGGAAAATGAACGCTTGAAATATCAGGCAAAACATAAATGGAGACCAGTGACCATTGGAAAAACGGAGCGAACCTGAAAAGCTTTATGAGTAGGGAAAAAAACAAGAAAAATGAGAACTAACTTTTTTGATTCAAATAACTATTTTATAGATGAAAAAGTGAATTTTTTAAAGTTTGAAAACTCTTATCAAGTTTATAATAATAAAGGTGATAAAATAGGAGCAGTCAAGCAAAAACTGACCTTCAAACAGAAAATGCTAAGATTACTATTCAAAAAACAAATGTTGCCATTTCTACTTGATATTGTGAATATTAACAATGAGTTAGTAGCTTCAGTTTCCCGTGGTTGGACATTTTTCATGTCCAGGATTACCATTCAAGATGCCCATGGAAGTAAAATTGGAACAATACAGCAAAAGTTCAAGGTATTTAAACCAACTTTTAAAATCTTCAATTCATCAGAAATTCTCATTGCCGAAATCAATGGTGACTGGAAAGCATGGAATTTTACAATAACTGATTCTTCAAACGTTCAAATAGGTACAATTTCTAAGAAATGGGCAGGAGCCATGCAGGAAATTTTCACATCAGCGGATAAATACAATGTTACTATTGATTCGAATTATTCAAATAAAGATAATAAAATAGTGATCCTTGCAGGAGCAATAACGATCGATATGGTTCTTAAGGAATTTAAATAAATTTTTATCCATAATATCCAGAACTTAAGGTGATTAGTACAACCCGATAGTGAGTCTAGGTTGCACTAAATCCCAGCTTGCAGCCTTTCAATTTTAAGTTGGATTTAAGAACCAGGTATCTCCCGTAGGGGCAGATCTGTAAATCTGCCCTGATTTACCAGAAATAATCAATTGAGTGAATAATAAACAATAAAAGCATGCAGTAATTGATTATGAATTTATAGTTTTATGGCGGAAAATTAAACAGGGTGCAATTTATCATTTAGCTACAACCATAGATAAGCACGTTAGTTGGGAGAAATTGAAAGTATTAAGAATTTAAAATAGAGTGAGATGAAACTGAATTTTGTGTTTATTGGACTAATGATTATTGGACTATTGGGTTGTTCTAAAGATGAAGATTCGTTAATTGACAACTTAACAAATAAAACTTGGCAACTTCAGTCAATCAATGGCAAATATGAAACTGTTGCTTTCAATAAGGATGCGACCTATATAATAACTGCAAAAACCAATCCAATAGTTAGTTCGGCATCCGTTATTGCAACTATTAAAGGTGCCTGGCAGTATGAAAATAGCCAAATTACTTTTATGACAGCAAAAGTAGAATTACCAGGTTCAAATTCAACTGGAAATGAAATACCAGCCGTTATCGGCGTAAGCTATGGTGTTTTAAATGGAACTGGATTCAGTTATTTAAATGGAACTGGATACAATTCTACCTTAAATATGGATTCGTTATTAAAAATAAATTCCAACTATAATCCAACTGTTTGGACAATCAAGGAGTTGACAATGAATAACCTGACAGTTGAAAATAACAATACGATATTGATTTATAATTCAAAATAATAAATGGTAGTTGCTATCATAAAACGACCAAGCTTCTCCTGATAGATAACTATAGTATTCAAAGCACATGGTGCATTTCCAGAAAAGCAAGGGCAGATGAGTTCCTAACCAAAATATAACTCTGCAATAAACTGGCAAACCATCTGTCCGGAACGTTCAGAATGACATGAATGACACTAATGACATTGACACTTTTTATCAAATATACTTGATTGACTAGTTTTTACTATTCCCAATTCTAAAATAAAGAAATATATTCTTCGTTAAATATTAGGATTATAAACTCAATCTGTCTCATCAAAGTGTCAATATAGTTAGTTGTCATTCATGTCATTCGTGTCACTGATGTTGGAAGTTGATCAGTGGACCAGTTGACATCTGATCTTTAGTAGTTGACGGTTGATTAGTTTAAGATCATCAGATAAAATTCACATAAGGTAATACTTAAAACACTATTTTTGTAGTTGAATTATCAATAAAAAAGCAATAGTTATGAAAAAGTTCGTCGGTTGCATGATTGTCTTTTTAGCATTGGTGTTTAATTCTTGCCAAAAAGAGCCGGATATATTTAATGAGTCCTATCTAATAGGGAAATGGGTGTCGGGTACCGTTCACTATAAATATTTGAGTGATCACTCTGGTACCACTTGGGATACCGCTGATGATGTGACGGAAGCTGAAGGTCAGCCTTTTACCTGGTCGTTGGATAAGTCAGAACTCACACAAATTCATATTATAACAGGGGGATCTGTACCTAAAGTATATACTGTTACCGTATTGACAGCCAGTTCGCTCAAATACAAGGATAGCTTTGGTACATCGTATTCTTATACGAAGGAATAATTAGAATATTGATTACAAAAACCTATTGAATGAAGAAGTATTTCAAATGGATCATCATCATCATTACGTCGTTCCTATTTCTGGCAATAGTGGCCGGTGGAATTGCTGTGTGGTTTGTGGTTACCCCTGAGAAGTTAACTCCCATCGTTCGCACGCAGGCAGCTAAATATATCACTTGTAAATCAGAAATTGGTGAAGTGGAGCTTACCTTTTTCAGCACCTTCCCCAGGTTTGGGTTAAAGGTGAACCGCTTTGCGTTGATCAACCCTGTTCCGAATGCTCCAGCCGACACCTTGGTGTCATCAAGTCAATTCGTTGGTATTGTCGATTTGGCCGCATGGTGGAAGCGCAAAGAACTCATGATCACAGAACTGCAATTGAATAATGGAACGGTCAATGTGTTTGTAGATAGTTTGGGACATACAAATTATGACATCTTCCATAGCAACACAAACGCTTTGCCAGCAGATACATCATCCTCAGCTCTGCCTTTTCACTTGTTAAACATGGAGAAGGTCGCACTAGAAAATATTAATATATCATACATTGACCAATCGCAAAAGTTGCGGGCAACAGTGAACCATCTGACCGCTCAATTTTCGGGCTCGTATAGTTCTGATACCATTAGCACCCAAATGAAAGTGAGTAATGGCCAGGTAACCTACAACTATGATGGTGAGAGTTATCTGCAAAATGCTTCGGTAAAATTCAATACACTTGCTCGAATCAATCTGTCGAAGCAGGCAGTAGAGTTCAGCAATGGGGAGGGTTCTGTCAATGAACTGGGTCTTACCTTCAATGGCAGCATCGCAAACGAACCGCTTCAAAATAGAATGGCCCTGGATATTGAATATAAAACCAAATCAGTGCCTTTAAAAGAGATTCTGGCACTTATACCCCCCTCCTATCAGTCGTATTTAAAGAGTGTAGAAGAGGCAGATGGATTGGTTATCTCGAATGGCAAAATCAAAGGTTTTTATTCCGATTCGGTGATGCCCTTGATGGACTTACATATTGTACTTCAGGATGGAAAGCTGAAATATAAAGGTTTTCCGGTTCCTTTAAGCCAGATAAATGGAGATATTGTATTTTATTCCGATATGAGGAACGATGCATTATCGTATGTACGCATTGATCAATTTAGCGCCCAGACACCCCAGTCGAGTATTAAAACAAGCGGTATGCTGACACATTTGTTTTCCGATATCAATTGCGACCTAAGCTCTGATGCAAATCTTGTGCTAAAAGAATTTGCACCACTGATACCAAAAAAAATGAAGTTGGCAATCAATGGAAAGGTTTCCGGTCAGGTGAAATCACTTTTCACCCTATCTCAGGTCGAAAAGAAGCAATTGGAACAAATGAACCTGTCAGGCTCGGTTGAGTTGTCTGACTTCAATGCGAGGTACGATAGCTTGTCACTTCAGACAAATTATTCAAAAGTCGGATTTGCATTGCCCAACCCCAATGGGTCATCGAATAACACCTCCTTCGTATCTGCAAAAATAAACTCAAGGCAACTGGATGTCAATAAGTTGAAAGGATATTCTGCCCATTTAAAAAATGCGGTGATTTCTATGGAAACCTCCAATGTGATGGATACCACAAGGATTCCTGACGTTGCCTGCACCTTCGCACTCGATTCTCTTTCTGCAAGTTTAGATACCATTCATTTTGCAACACAAAAACCTGTCGGGCATCTGACACTGCTTCCGCTTAAAGGGAATAAGAAAGAACCGCAAATAAAGCTCAACTTTAGTAGCGGTGATTTAACTACCTCCTTCGGTTCGGGTCATGCCACGATGAATCATGTCAAGCTAATTGCAGATATACTACAAAACAAGGTTCAACCCAAAATTAAACTGGAATACAGCGGCGAGAATCTGAATATGGCCATGGGACGTGACTCTGCCAAAATGAATAAGATTGAACTGCAGGCAGACATAGTAAACGATCCGCATCAGAAAGATGTCTTTCAGCAATGGATGGTAAAAGGATTTGTGAATATCGACAAAGGGGTAATCGCACTGTCGTCTCTGAATGTTCCGCTAGAAATTCCATCCATCAAAATGAATTTCGATCCCGAAGTATTTAATATCAAAGAGAGCAAGCTGAAAATCGACCAATCCGATTTCAGCCTTTCAGGAACGTTAAGCAACGTATTGTCTTATTTCAGGAAAGACTCACTGCTGCGGGGCAATTTCGACTTTGTGAGCAACCATACCGACGTGGTGAAGCTGATGAACCTGACCAATGGCATAGGGGTGAAAGATTCGGCAAATACAAAGTCTGGTGGACCCTATATGGTTCCCAAAGGGATGGATCTGTTGCTGAATGTTCACATTGGGTCTGCCACATTTGGAACTGGTATAGCCAGCCTGATTAAAGGCGGAGTACGGGTGAAGGATGGGCTTTTGGTGTTGGATGCTTTTGACTTTACTACTCCGGCTGCCAGAATGCAGTTAACGACCATGTATCGCACCCCGCGAAAGAATCATCTGTTCATGGGACTTGAATGCCACATGTATGATATTGAATTGGAAGAATTACTAAAAATGGTACCCGATCTTGACTCTATGATGCCCATGTTGCGCTCCTTTAAAGGGAAGGGCGAATTCCATATGGCAGTAGAAACCTACCTTGATTCGCTCTATCATCCTAAGAAATCGACCATCCGCGGAGCTGCCTCGATCAAAGGTCAGGACCTGGTGTTAATGGATGGGCAGACCTTTACCGAAATTGCCAAGACATTGAGGTTCAATAAAAAGACTTTCAATAAAGTAGATAGTTTATCAGCTGAGTTTACTGTATTTAAAGATGAAATTGATGTTTACCCTTTCCTGATTGTCATGGATAAATACAAAGCAATAGTGGCAGGGAGGCACAATTTGGACCTTAGTTTCAAGTATCATATTTCAGTGGTTGACAGTCCCTTGCCCATAAAATTTGGAATCAACATTACCGGCACCATGGATAACATGAAATTTCGACCTGCTAAATGCGAGTATGCAGAACATTATCGTCCTTCGGCCAGATACACGGTTCAAAATAAGCAGCTTGAACTTCGAAAGATGATCCGGGATGCGTTATTGCAAAAGTTGTAAGTAGATCCTATCCAAACTTAATTTATGTAGATTTTTTCCACAGGTATAACGGGGATTCCCCACTTTTTAATGGAGGTCCATTCTTTTTACTTATTTATTATTCAACTCATAATGATTTGATTTTATGTTGTTTATACCTGATACCCAGATTTATTGTCATGGTCTGGCCATTCTGGACCTACTTTTGCAAGAAGTTATCCAACATTGAATAAATATAATTACGAAAAAAAAGAAGATATGAAAAAAATTATGATTTTATCCGCAGCAGCTTTAATGCTTAGTTTGGCAATGCCACAATTCGCAAAAGCTACAAATGTTCAAAATGCAAGTACAATGATACAGGCTCAGGAAGTAACATATCAGGAAATTACAGTTGCTGATCTTCCGGTAGCTGTCAGTGCAACAATTGCAAAAGATTACGATGGTTATACAATTGATAAGGCTTTTCTGGGCAACGATGGCTCCTATAAAGTAGCCGTCACCAAAGCAGATGTTAAGAAAGATCTTTTCTTCGATGCTAAGGGAGTATTTGTTAAAGCTGAAAAACCAGTTCCAGTAAAATAACAGTCACAATCCAACATAAAGCACACCTTGAAAGAGGAATTTATGCAATATGAGTTTGAATAGCGGTTTTAATACCGTGTCAACACCCTCTGTCAATGTATTTGACAGAGGGTGTTTTTGTTATATCCCGCTTATACGAACAGGCCTCTTCGATGTTCATCGTGTTTGGTACGACATGTTGCTTGTGGCGCTCTGCATTTCTTATTTTATTGACTTTTCGGGGTGGACTCATTAATCTTGATTATAAGTTATTGAATTCATTTATTGTCGTATTTCAATACAAATGAATGCTGATAAATCAAGCTTAATTTATTCCAAAAAATAGAACGCGGGTAAAATAAGATTTAGCGGATCCGGAGGACTCGAAACGGATTTAAATGAGCTCCAAAGGATTGAGTACTTTCGATAGCCTGTCTTAAAGATCCGTTCCGATCAAATCCGCGTTCTATTTTTATTGATTTTATTATCAATTATACAACATTATATAGTTTCTATTACTTAAAGTAGGATTGAACACTAATTATTTGCAATATATTAGGAATTAGCTAGAATATTTATTATTTTTACCATAACTAAATTATTGATTGGCCCAGTGCCGTCAAATAGTGAAGTTGAGGTACCAATCTAAAACCTAATCAATCATGGAACCTAAAAAAATTCTTCTTTTTCTCTGTTTATTTGTTGCAGTATCCGGTATATTTGGACAGAATAGGTCCACTAACAATCCGCTTATTACCGAATTCAAAAACGACAATGCCCTGACGGCCTCAACCCCGGACCGCCTTTCCGATGGTGTTCAACCCATGGATACGATCTACCATATTGCTTTTGCCACCAGGGTTGACTCCCTTTTTAAGTATTTTGAAAAAGAACCCGGATCCTTTCTGCATATTGTGTACAAGAACGGAATAACCAAACCGGACCTTCAAAACGGGGATGTTTTGCGTGTAACTTCTGAAAATGGCACGATAAAAGATTACTACCTGAAAGTTGATAAATATATCCCCGCCACCAATGCTTACCTGGGATCCATTACCTGGCCTGATATCCCGACATCCTTTAAAGGCGAAGTGGCCCGCTCCTATGGATGGAAAAGTGATACCATCCCTTCTTTTGAACCCCTGACAATGAATTATGTGCTTATCCTCCCGAAGGCTTATCAGACAATTCCAGCCCTGACCTTTTCCACTGCACACTTGAACTCCACAGTGGTAGTGAACAGGGCCAAAAGCCTCGAAGGATCAGTTGCCGAGCGAACTATTACTTTTACTGTGACAGCCGAAAACGACACCACCATCCATGTTTATACCGTCCTTTTGAAAAAAGAACAAGATACACTGGACATTCAACTCAAATCTACCATTACTTCAAAGGTCTATAAGGTGAGCGAGGGTAACAGCCTGAATGAAACCATTAAAGGGTTAATAATGGGTACTTCCGTTGCAGATTTTTATTACGATATCACCAAGGCCGACGAACTTCAGACTTTAAAAGTGATTTCTGCTACAAGTGGCGCTGAACTGGCCGGAACTGATTTGATCTCCCCGGGTGATACCCTGGTGGTTCTTTCAGCCGACAGAACCCATACATCGAAATACATCCTTGATTTGACTGATCTAGAAATAAGAAACGACCTATTGCTTACTTCGGCCATTTATGGTGTTGATGTAACAGGATCGACAGGTACTATCAGCGGATTCCCAAAATACACACTGCTTAAAACCGTATTGGAAGGTGTGGTGATTCCCTCTGGGGCCACCCTTACCATGGTCGATCAATACGATGCTTACAAGACCCTTGTCGTACTAAACTTTGATTCCTCGTATGTTGATGTTCAGGCAACTTCTGATGTTTATTTTGAAGTCGTTGCTGAAAATGGTGTTTCCAAGGTCTTGTATCAACTGATTCCTACATATCTTTATGGTGATGCTAATGTAACTTCTGATCTTTACGTTATCGATCCAAATTCTTCAACCATCTATCCTTTTATGCAGGGAACTTCTGTTGCCAGCTTGCTCCGCAATTTGATCCCTGCTCACGGAGCTACCATGGAGATAGTTGACAAAGGGGGGTTCAAACGCTCTTCGGGTCTCCTATACAAAGATGATAAATTGATGGTCACCTCTGAAACTGGTGAACCAACCAAAGCTTATTTTTTCTCAATGCCAGGTAATGTGGTACGCCCTTACATGACCTATGTTCTCTCCGATTATTATATTATTAATCAGATTAACCAAACAATCATATGGCCGGAGGACACAAGTATAGCTGAGTTTAAATCAAAATTGTATCCAGCCTTAGGTGCAACCATCAAAGTGATTGATAGAAACGGAAACGAAAGCACTCTTGACAAAATTGCAGTGAGTGATAAGGTGCTGGTAACTTCAGCAGATGGCACTCAAACGGCCACTTATAGTTTCGAAATCTTGATTGGAATTGATCCGGTTGACGTTGCTGCAACGATCAAAATATTTCCTAACCCAACGATCGGCAACGTAGTTATTCAGGGCCTTGAAAAAGGAAACAGGTTAAAGGTATTGAACTCCGCCGGCCTGGTCCTTCATAATGTGATTGCAGACAGTTCAACCCAAACCATTTCTCTGGATAATCAGCCGGCAGGCATTTATCTGTTTGTAGTCTCTAACGGTACTCAACAGATTAAAATCCAAAAGATTGTAAAGAAATGAACTTCTCTTATTTTGTAAAAGATGGGAGTGACTGGTGTAGATTTACTCCAAATGCCCGGAGCATCTCTTAACTGCGAATCTATAATCTTTAAGGCTGAACCATTCCCCGGCAAGGTAATGTACACTAGGATTTGGCAACTGGAGTATCCAATAACTCTACTATTTTAATATTCTTAAATACCATCTTGCCATGTTTGGCATACAACCAAATTAAATTGCCTTTTCTTTCGGGCAAACGATTTACAATGCATCGTTGCCCATTGATACAAATATTTACAATATCATCTTTCATCTGTTTATAATTTGTTTTTTAATTGCCACATGGTTCCGATAGCTATCGGAATCGCCAATCCCTGCCTGTCCCGATCCCTCGGGAAGGACTCGGGATTCGTTTGTGTCCCGATGAATCGGGATGGCTCGTTTCATGATAATATCTATTTTGAAAGGCTTGTCCATCCCCGAAACTGCTTTGATAGAGGTGTTTACCAAGGAAAGTTTCTGCTAATGCCATGTGAAAATTGCATCCTCTGATCTTAATATCCGTCAAAGGATGGTCAGAAAATCAACGCCAATAATCCTGCCCCCTTTCATTTAAGTCTCCACTCCAACTCTAAAGTAAAGATAGAAATAGGTTGGATGAACTTTCAACTTTCATGCATATCCTCCATACTGACAAAGCTTTGTATTGAAGTTGTTCACAAGTCTGGGTTGAATTGAGCTGGTGGAATCGTCCAAGCCGGACATTGAACCTGTCGAAGTGCTCACTATATGAAAGCTACCAACTCCCATTGCCATCGCATAGGTTTTCTGGTAGTATATGAGTATTATTTCTGTAGTTTCTGTGCTGTTTCTGTGTTATCGCTGTGTTGCTTCTGTGTTGTTTCTGTGTATTATTTGTGGTATATTAGTGTTGTATATGTAATATTTATGTGTATATTTACACTTGAATTACACAGATAGTACATTAATAATACTCAATTAATAAAAGTACATTATGGCACGGTTAAGAAAAGGAATAGGCTCTATGCTTTCTGGAAAGGCGGCTGGAATGGTATTTGTACAATTAGATGGTGAAACCTATATGAGAGTGGCGCCGAATCGTAAAAAGAATTCGTGGACTCCCAAACAGATGCTTCACCGCCAACGGTTCAAGTTGGTAAACAGTTTTTGTACCCAGTTTAAATCTTCGGTGATTCCACTGATTTGGAACCAGATGGCCAAAAAGATGGCCGGTTATGCTCTTT
>Ga0209123_1001839_pt1 | contig 19495 bp, 15 predicted proteins | sample BarGraIncu00431A_FD_184500 | JGI IMG/M metagenome (GOLD analysis project Ga0209123, IMG submission 184500) | Arctic peat soil microbial communities from Barrow, Alaska, USA - Barrow Graham LP Incubations 004-31A (SPAdes) (version 2) | ecosystem: Environmental > Terrestrial > Soil > Wetlands >... | reverse complement strand
ACGTTGAGTACAGGGCGTCCGCAGGGGACGTTCCACGGTATTCTCCCCATCGCTAGGTATCCGGGTAACCGATGTCCTGGCACTTTTTCGCGTTAGGCTCGGGTAACCGATGTCCTGGCATTTGTGAATTAGTCGGGAGACGGTTTACCAATATCTTGATTTGAAGGCCCGTGCGAAGGTAATGGTTGGGGAAAATAAGGATGCCACGGTTGATGAGTCTCAATAGGGTGGGGCCTAATCTACGGTGTCAAATCGTTTAAAAAAAGTGGCCAGCAAACGCTGAAGGCTGACGTGAAATCGAAGTGAAGCGCAGCGGCGATTGGTAAACATTCTCGAAGAACTGCCAACAATGCGATTGCTCAAAATGTTTTCGAACCAGGGTGTTGCGTTTCGAATCCGTCCGAGCGTGCCTATTAAAACAGTAGGTTGTAGTATTGGGGATGCCCCTTTTTCTATTGATGTTTTCGTGGTAGGGTCAGTGAGGTGTCAATGGAGCAAAGGAGGCTATCGAAAACTCGTGGTATCCTGTTTATACCAGCATTCGTGAAATGGTGTTTCTCGTTGACTTCAAGAATGGAAGGGGGTATTAAATTGATGTAATTTGGCAACGTTATGTAGGGGGGTGGACCCCACTGAAATTTCGTTACTCAACTGATGCCGCTTTTGTCAGTATTTCACTGCTTGGCGGTTTTTTTGTACCTCCGCAAATAGCTTCACCCGGTATTTTGCCTTATCTCAGTGAGTTACCTGATGATAATGGGCACTATCGCTTGGGGAAGCGCCAAGCAGGAGGAGTGAAGGGCTACTGACGGATCACCAGATTCGTGGTGCATTTGACCCGGATTATATATAAACATGGCCTTATGTAAGATCTATTGACTGGATGTGTTTGTACGAAATCTTGACAGCTATCCCTGGAGAACAAAAGTGAGTTCCACTATTTTGCGGCTTTCAGAACACCCACTGAGTCAAAATTGGGTAGCCCAGTTTAGTAAGTGTACTGATCGGGCTGTTGCCTCAGATTTTCTGAATCAGCTCAAACTCGTTTCAAATCGAGAATTTGAAACTTGTATTGAGAGAAATCTAGTAACCTTGCAGGCAAAGCTGAATGAAACAATTGCGGTTTATCCTATTGCGCCCCCACTTCCAAATGAAATTGCAGGATATGACCCATTTAACGGGGGAATTCCTAAAGAAGCTGACTCTGCATCTTTGGAAATAGGCAGAAGACGAAAATATGGAAGTGAAGATCGAGTTGGTCATATTCTTTCTAAGCTACAAGATAGATATAAGAGAGGATCTGGAGCGTCATTAATTGAGTGCACACCAACCTTAAAACAATTAAAAACACAGGGGATTCGCCATGTCGTGCTGGTAGATGATGTTTGTGGAAGCGGGAAGCGTATAACTGAGTATTGGCATGCGATGCCACGCAGAATTAAAAGTTTATTGTCTTTGCGAAAGTTAGAACTTTGGATTGTTTTATATACGTTTACTCCTTCAGGCCGAAAAACAATGCAAAAAGCCATGCCTAATTTTCCGTTTCATGATCATTTAATTTCTGTCATTCCAGAGGCTGAATTGACGGGGAGATTGACACCGGAGATGATCACGCTATGTACAAATTATGCTCAAATAATCGGATTGGCGAAAGATAGTATGGGATACCGAGGCAGTGCGTGCCCTATTGTTTTTGAACATGGTTGCCCGAATAATTTGCCGCCTATTTTGTGGTTCAATCAAAGAAAGGCTTGGAAGGCGCTATTTCCAAATAGATCAATACCAGAAGAAATGCGCCAATACTTCGATGACTCATGTTCAGATCGTCTGGTTCATGAATTATGGAGCTCAAATCAACCTAATCTTGCCCTAAGCCTCCTAGATACACTTGGTAGTGGGAACGCTCTGACCACTGAACAATGGAAACTTCTTACGTTATTGGGCCTGACTTTAAGTGGTGTTGAAGAGATTAATCTTCCGCATAAATTGTTGATCTCCGCAGAGGAGTGCAGAGGTCTATTGGATGTAGGTTCCGATATGGGGCTTTATGATTTATTTGCAAAAAATATCACCGACCTAGGTAAAGAGGTTGTACGGCGATTTAGAGAGCGATTCGATAAGAGCCGAAGGAAAAGGCTGGATATGGTTGACAATGATTTGTCTAGCTATTATCCTAGCCAGTGTGAGGGGAAGCTCCTATGTCCTGGCAAAACCGTCTAATGCATAAGCATGGCGGTACCCATGGAGGCACTATGTGGCTCTGTGATTGGGACTCGGAGTCCGATGTCCTGGAACTAGCTAATATAAATGCGCGATGCGCAATCGACCACCTTGAGTTTTGCTTGTTTCTCACTGGTTGGCCGATTGTACACCCCACAAAACGGGGTTGAAGCAGGATTATGGAGTTTCCCCTTCACACATATCTTAACAAATTGCGCGCTGACGGTGCACCTCCTGATTACAGGGATGCACTTTATCGAAATGCGCAACCACTTGCTGAGCGTGGACTCCCTGTCATTCTAACTTTGGGACACCTTGCCCATGTAACCAACGTTTCGTATGCCATTCTCTTAGGCATAGTTAAACGTAATACCGATCCTTATCGTGTTTTTTCTATTAAGAAGAGAAATGGCAATAAGAGGTTTATCTGCGTTCCAGAACCTCTTCTGCTTTACGTTCAACGTTGGATTCACACTTTCATTTTATCAAATAACTATTCATTAGGTCTGTTGTCAAACAACGCTACTGCTTATATGCCTAACAGCAGTCACGTAAAGAATGCCAAGCGCCATGTTGGAGCTAGCTGGCTTGTGAAGCTGGATATCACCAGTTTTTTCGAGTCTGTCTCTGAGCGTCAAGTTTACCATGTATTTCGGAAACTCGGATATAGGGCGCAAGTTGCTTTTTGCTTTGCTCGGTTATGTACGCGTGTAATGCCGCGTCCTCAAGATATGCGCTTTTACTGTGGGACTAAAAGATGGAAAACAGGGCGTAAAAGGAAATACCTATCTACAGAAACTATGGGACATCTTCCACAAGGAGCTCCAACTAGTCCAATGCTTGCTAATTTGATTTGTGCAAATATTGATACTGAATTACAAGTTATTGCTCAACGAAAAGGTTTAGTGTATACACGTTACGCAGACGATTTGATATTCTCGGGACATTTTGACGATCGATCTGGTGCAGTGGCTCATTGTGCAAAAGTCTCATCTATTATTTCGAAAAATGGATTTTCGATCAATTCCCAAAAAACAAGTATATCCAAAAATGGTGGGCGTAAAATTGTAACTGGTCTTTCCGTTGATGGCTCCAAAGTCCTTTTACCCCGAAGTTACAAAGATAAAATTCGTCAAGAGCTGTATTATATTGGAAAGAATGGACTGTCAGACCACTGTTTACGGACTGGGCAAAAGAATCAATTGCCGTACTTGCTGCATTTAGACGGAAAAATTAGGTACATAAAATCTGTAGAACCAACTCTTGGGAAGAAATTAGAAGAGCAGTTTAATGACATATTCCCTGACTTCACTGCTATTAAATTGCTTATTTGATGCTGGGTTGTGGCAAGGTGATGTGTGCCTCTGCAACCTTGCAGCCCAACTGGCGTCGCCAATTTAGTAGTTTTAACTGGTGTCAGCGCCAAAGATGCGTAGCATTGAGATAACATAAGTAGCTTACGTGATGATGTATCCAGGGTGGAATCGTCTATGATGGTTTATCCAACCGTGTCGGGGACTGCGAAGAACGGGTTCTCTACCAAGAGTTGACCCGCCCTCACTACCCATTTGGTTCGTCAAAACTGCATAGCCCATTAAGTTCGGTCTAGGTTCCGGAGATTTGTGCTCTCCGCAGTCGAAGGAACTTCTCACACTGCCTTTAAACATCAGCCATTGCCTCATTCCACCGCTGATCAAGTCCCTCATTGGTGACCCCCCTCTAAATCAGGCCCTTTCTCGTCTGGTTCCATACTTGCCAGCAAAATTTCGATAACCTCCGGCAATGGTATCCCTTCTTTTGGCAATAACAGCGCGGCATGGTCGATGTCACGGTGTCCAAGAGAGGTCATCTATGACCCCCGTCAGTACAAATGATTTCCCTGACGTCGTAGGCCGGCCCGGCTCAACATATCCCCGGTCTTTGCATAACGTCTTGCCAAGATAGATAACGGCTTTAGTGTCATACTCCTCCACTGCTTTTATGTGGATCGTGGATCCGAGCAGCACTTGGCAGAATGACCAATCTGTTTAACGCTGGTGTCGATTAACGGTATGGCTGATTCTGACGCTCCCGCCCGACACCTTGTGGACCTATATATGTCAGATTTGCTGGCTTGGCTCGCCAGTTTGACACACATTGTTCAAGGTCACAGACTCTAATCTGACATAACACTAGAGGGGCCCTATGACGGAAGTAATTAGGCATATTTGCTGGGTCAAAGCCACCTACAAAATAACAAAACGTGGCCGCAAATGGCTTCAGGCCGTCAACCTGACAATCGGGCAGAAACCGTACTGCGACAAGATCCTTATCAACGGTATTTCTCAGGAGTGGCAGCCAGAGGAGGTTCGGGATGTATTTGCCGCGCATTTTGACGAGATGACCTCATTCGGACACAAGGTAGTGCTCATCCCAGTTACGGAAGAAGACTATTATTCCGCTCCGGTGGACAGTCGATTTTGAGAGCGCCAGAAAACGATTTCTTCACCCATGGTACACAGCATCTTCATATTGTTCCCTCATCGTCCTGTACCAGGTCCTAGTAGATACTTTCTTTTCGCTACCTACTTGTGCGGATCGTTCTGCGCTAAGTGTTTCTCGACGTGTGCGATCTGCTGGTCAGAAGGAGCCTCATATTCCCGCCGGGCCATGGCCACTGCCCTTTCGGCTTGGGGCCACCCACTACCAGCGGTCTTTTACTCGCGTGTGACTGCTTTCGTTGTCAATCCCTCCTGACCTGACGATGTCCTTTTATGTTCCTGCTCGATTCTTCTTACTCGCTTGACATCAGCTAGTTTACGGCCTATTTTAGCTCTCATTAATTGGATTCCGCTAGGCTTTGGTGCGGGGTCATTTTTGTGATGCAATTTTTTAGGGGGATGAAATATGCCGATTATTCAGGAAATCCTGCCTTGGAGCGAAACACTGCCTGCGTGGCAGAGTCACGCCATTTCCCTGCTTTTCGCCAAGCAGTCGCTGGTCTCTGATGACGTAGACAGCCTCCTGGCCCTGCTGATGGATGAGCATGGGATACCGGACCCAAAAGGGCGGAAGCCCGTGCGGCTTTCCGCTGCCGATATGCCTGCGCGGCCCCCCGCAGACACGACGGTCGCAATCCATACCATGCGGGACCTGCAGCATGTAAATGCCATTGCCGTAGACCAGAAGTTGTCGTTTGGACCGCAGGGGCTGACCGTCATCTACGGAGACAACGGCTCAGGGAAGTCCGGTTACTCAAGGGTCCTTAAGCAGGCCTGTCGGGCGCGAGACCAAAAGGAGGCAATTCTGCCTGATGCGAACCTGCCGGCGGCACAGGCCGGCAACCCTCAAGCGGTTTTTGACGTAGCCATAAATAACAACCTGAAGGAGGAGCATTGGCTTGCCGGCACTGCCTCCCCCGAGATACTTTCAGCCATTTCGGTATTCGATGGGCGCTGCGCGCGGGCGTATCTCGACGCCGAGGACGACTTCACCTTTGTCCCGTACGGGCTGGATATATTTGAAGGGCTGGCCGATCTCTGCCGGCAGCTCAAGGGCAAGTTGGACCAGGAAGTTGCCTCGGCAACGCCCGACCTCACCGCGCTCGCAGACCTGAAAGGGGCCACGGCTGTCGGGAGGCTGATCGAGAAGCTTTCGGCGAAAACGGATCCCACGGTTGTCATGGCGTTAGGCACGATTTCCCCGGAGGAACTTGAAAGAAGAGACGAACTTTCGCGGAGCCTCAAAGTGGCGAATCCGAAGGAGAAGGCGGACCAACTGCGCCTGACTGCAAAGCGCACCGAACGTGTTGCCAGCAATATCATCGACAGATCAAGCTCCTTGGGGGAAGTAAGGATTAGCGACCTCCGCCGGCGCACTAAGGCGTATCTCTCCGCCAAGGATGCCGCGGCGATTGCAGCCCAGCGCTTTCAGACCGATCCGGAGGCTTTGGCAGGGACGGGCGGTGACGCCTGGCGCGTGCTCTTTGATGCCGCACGCAAGTTTTCTGAAGAGGCGTACCCAGATAAGCCATTCCCCCATGTAGAGGAAGGAGCCAAATGCCTTTTTTGTCAGCAGCCGCTTAATGAGGCTAAAGCCCGTCTGCAGGGCTTTGAGGAATTCGTTCAGGCTGCGGCAGAAAAGACCCTGAAAGAGAGGCGCCGGGAACTGGGCGAGATCTATACGCCATTCTCGACGCTATCGGTGTCGATCGACCTCGATGATGAAACCTTCGCAGAAATAGCAACGCACGACGCGAAGCTGGCCGGGGAGGCCAAGGCTTATGGAGCTTTGCTCCTTGATCGCTACGCACTAATCAATTCTTGTTTCACTTCTCATCGCTGGGAAGATATCGAGGCATTGCCTCCTCACGCCGGCGACGGGCTTCAGGCCCTCGCCAAGAAGCTGAACGAAGAGGCAGCGACTCTGGAACAGGCTGCCGACCAGGCGGAACGCGCCGCCATACAGGCGCAGTTGGACGAGCTTGACGCACGAGTGCGCCTGTCCCAGAGAAGAGAGTCCGTCGTTTCAGCCGTCGGGAAGTTGCAACGGCTCGCGAAACTTCAAAAATGCGGCAACGCGGTCAAGTCGCGGCCCATTTCCGACAAGGCGAGCGACATCGCGGAAAAGGTGGTCTCCACGCAACTTGCGGACGCGCTCAATGACGAATTTCGGCACCTCGGCGTTTCCAATCTCCAGGTGACCCTCCAGACCCGCATCCTCAAGGGCAAGGCTCTGCACAAGCTAAAGCTGAACCTCCCGCAGACGCACAACCCGGCGAACATCCTGAGCGAAGGCGAGCAGCGCGCGATCGCCATCGGCTCTTTCCTCGCCGAGGTCAACATCAGCGGGGAGAAGGGCGGCATCGTCTTTGACGACCCGATGTCCTCCCTGGACCACCGTCGCCGGGAGCGGGTCGCGACGCGCCTCGTTGCTGAAGCCCGGAAACGCCAGGTAATCATCTTCACTCACGATATCTACTTTCTGAACCTGCTCTTGTCGGAGTCCGAGAGGCTTCTCGTCCCAGCTATGCAGCAAACGCTTGTCAGACGGCCGCAGGGCTACGGGGTGGTTGAGCAAAACCTTCCCTTTGAAGGCATGAACACCGCGGCCCGCGTTCGGTACCTCAGGGCCATGCATCAAGACATCGCAAAGCTCCATAAGAACGGAGACGAGCCGGAGCACCGCAAGCAGACAGTGGAGGCCTATTTCCTCCTACGGCTCGCCTGGGAGCATGCCGTCGAGGAAGTCCTCCTGAGGACGGTGGTCGTCAGGTTCCGAAAGGGGGTCTCAACCCAGAGGCTAGCCGAGGTTGTGGTTGAGGACGGAGACTACCGCCAGATCGACGAAGGCATGACCAAGTGCTCCAACTATGCACATGACAAGGCGCTATTGGGTGGCGTCGCCGTGCCTGAGCCCGACGAGTTGCTCGACGACATCGACGCCCTGGAGAAGTGGCGCGGCGAAGTTGAGCTGCGGAGCAAGGTTGTCGCGAAGAAGAGGAAGCAGAAAGTGAATTAAAGATTATGCGCGGTGCTGTCAGCCAGCAATGAGGAACTTTGAGGATGGCAATCAAAAAACGGACGAAGAGTCAGCGCGTCGGGGCACGTGGGGAGAACGCCTTTGGCCATGCTGCATCTAGCATTGGTCTCCTACCCACCAAGGTCGCAGAGGACTTCGGCGTTGACTTCCTCTGCCAAGTGGAGCGCGCTTCGACAGGCGCTATCGCCGAGATCGGCGGCGGCGTGCTTGGAGTCGCGGTGAGAGCGACGGAGAGCCACCGAGGCCGAATCCGGCTCAACCGTGACGATGTGGAAACCCTACTTAACTGTCAATTTCCAGCGATGATCGCTCTGGTCCGACTGGGGGAACACGCTTCGGACGACCAGGTATACCTGAGGCTGGTAGACTGCGAATTTGCAGCCGAACTGCAGGACTTTCTCCTGACGCCTGCCGGCCATGTCAGTTTTACTCCGAATGCGTTTAATACCTTGGCCGACGCGCCCCGGCTGATAGCGGTGGCCACCAAGCAAGGATTCAGCGAGAGGGTCCGGCTCTCATTGACGAGGCGGGGCTTGGCCTCCGTCCTGCCTAATGTCCAGCTCCAGATCCAGCGAACCGCTGACGGTCAATTAAGTCTGGTGAAAACGAGCAATTTCCTTTCTCAGTTTGATGTGTCGACAGACCAGGCGAAAAAGAAGCTTAACGACGCACTTTTCGGTTCGAGTAAGCATTTCAGCAGGCGGATGGCCGACTTAGATTTAAAAGAGGAGCTCTGGAGGTCGCTCAATGCGTTGCCTCAACCAGTTGTCATCTCCGGCCCGGTAACGGTCGGCCGCACTACGCTGGTGGTCGAAGGCACGTCCGTGGGATGCAGTTTCGAGGCTCGGGCAGGGGTCGGCTTCATCGCATTCGTGCACGTCTCAGGCTTTTCAATCCGTGTGTCCGACGCATGTGCGGGCGACGGTGAAATAGTTCACTATGTCAGTGCTGAAGTAGACCCTGAAGTGCCAGTCAGCTATGGGAAACATGCGGAGCTGTGGGCATTTCTGGCCGCATGTACCCCCAATAAGAGGTGGAAATGTGCCGACTGGCACGGCGAGGGGATAAGCCTGGAGCAGTCCGGAGACCTTAGGCGTTTTGCTTGGCTTGCTCACTATATCGGCCAGACACAAGGGCCGATCGGGTGGCCATCAGGCTTGTGGCGCCTTAGCGATGCCAAGTCCGACGAGGCTCTAGATACGCTCGCGGTAGCGAAGATAGCGGCCTTTGAGCCAAAGTATCTCTCGGGGGCTTTAAAGTATTCAAAGGACGAGGACGCCGCTGAGGTTCCAGTGGAACTTACCATTCCTGTATGCTCCAACCTGCCGCATTGCGGGCTTGTCCTTTGGCTCCATGCCGAGGGAACGGCTCTGGTACAGGAAGAGGGCGTCGGAGGGGTAACCATAAGCAAGATCCGCAGCATCACTGCTGAGGCCGTGGACCGCGTTTTTCCAAAGAGTTCCTCAAAACCAGAACTTGTGCTTTACTCGCACTGGCCAACACTGGCGCTGGGGCCGCACCCTGAATCGACCGCTTCTGATGCCTCCTCATGGGGGTACGAAACACTGGTCCATTGGCTTTAATGTTTGTTGGGGGGAGAGTCTGAAGGGAAAGCGGAAACCGATCGCACATAATCTTGATCCGGCTACCGACGATCTGCACAAGGCTGCACAGGAATTCGAGCCTAGGTGAGATACAGTAGGCCCTCGGCGAAGGTATCTTCAGAATCGCGGTGCAGGAACCTCGTCTCATGGGTAAAGGGATCGAGTGCTTCGGGCTTGCGAATGGTGCCAAGCTTTGCAGGGGCGGAATCATCGAGGACGCGTTATGGGCCCATCAACAGGACAAGTCGTCGCCTGAAAAAGAAAACAAGTGTGGTAGGTGATGATTTCGTGGCGCTACACTGAGCTCTTGTTCCGTGGCGAGGCGAGGCTCTCGTGGCAATTGACATGACATGCCATACCGTGAGCATGACGAAGATAAGGGGGAAACATGCGACAGAGTCAGTTGGCTACGAAATCGGTGAACGAGCTGCTTCCGTACGGCTTTTATATCCCGCCGTATCAGCGCGGGTACCGATGGCGGTCCAGTGAGGTAGAAAATCTACTGGAGGACATCGCAACATTTAGCCAGAAGGATGTCGAAAACAGCGACGAGAAGACATGGTACTGCCTGCAGCCCTTGGTGGTCAGGCCCTGCGACGAGGAAACCATCATCACGCAGAACCTCGGCACAGACAGGAAGTGGTTCGAAGTCATCGACGGGCAGCAGCGGCTGACCACGATATATTTGATCATGCACTACCTGAACCAGGGTCATGTCGAGCGCAGGAGGAAGAAACTTTTGGGGCTGCGTTATGCGACGCGCGATCAATCGGCAGAGTTCTTAGCCAGCCAGTTGGATGAAAAGAAAATAGACAAGTCGAATATCGACTTTTACCACATATCGAAGGCTTACCAGACAGTGCATGAGTGGGTTTCTGGGAAGGGAGACACGTTAGATGAGGACGCATTACAGTCGAAACTCTTACACCAGACCAAAATTATCTGGTACGAAAGCCAGGAGCAGGACCCCATCGCAATATTCACCCGCATTAACATTGGTAAGATACCGCTGACAAACGCCGAGTTGGTGAAGGCGCTCTTCCTGAATAGCTCCAATTTCAAGGAGAAGGATGCCGAAAGGATCCGGCTGCGGCAGCTCGAGATCGCGAGGGAGTGGGACGAGATAGAGCATGAGCTCCACAACGATCGTTTTTGGTACTTCGTCGGTAACGGGAAAAAGAACGCCGACACGCGCATCGAGTTCATCCTAGACCTCATTGCCCAAAAGCAGGAGAATTCCGGACAATTTTCGACCTTCAACTTCTTCTGGGACAGGTTTAAATCCTGTACTCCGGAGGCAGTTGACAAAAATTGGGCCGAAATAAAGCGGCATTTCCAAATCCTGAAAGAGTGGTTCGAGGATCGAGAACTGTACCACAAGGTCGGGTTTCTGGTGGCAGATGAAGTGCCTGTAAAGGACATCCTGAAGGACGCTCACGAGGTCTCCAAAAAAAGTTTCAGGGATTCCCTCAAAACAAAGATTGCGGGAAGAGTGAGGGTTCAGCTGCATAAGTTGGAGTACGGCGACGGCGGAATTAAGAAGGTTCTTTTGCTGCACAACATTCAGACCATGTTGAACAACAAGCTGGAAACAACATACTTCCCCTTCGACAGGTACAAAAAGGAAAGCTGGGACATTGAGCACATTCACTCCGTCAAGGACCAGATGCCGCAGCGGCCGAACCATCAGAAAGACTGGCTGACGGAGGCCTCAAGACACATAAAAGACGATGCGCTAAAGAAAAAAGTCGATTCCTTCGGCGGACCGGACTTCGTGGCGTTATACAGCGAGGTGCTGGACCATTTCAGCGGCCATTCGAGGCACCACGAGGACATAAACAACCTGTCGAACTTGGTGTTGCTGGATTCTGGAACGAACCGTGGTTACAAGAACGCGGTCTTCCCAGTCAAGAGAAGCACCATCATCAAGAAGGACAGGGAAGGCACCTTCATTCCTATCTGCACAAGAAACCTGTTCATGAAGTACTACACGGAGAGCGTCGACCAGACTTCCCTCTGGGGGGAGGATGACCGGGCGGCGTATCTGGACGACATACTTAGAGTCCTTAAAGATTACCTGCCTGCCCAGCAAAACGGGGGTGGCCAATGAACGCCGTTCAACAAGTATCTGAAAATCTCACCTTCTGGGAACTGATGGGCAGGACCAATGTCGAAATCCCCATGATCCAGAGGGACTACGCCCAGGGAAGGGACGGGAAGGAGCGGGTCAGGAATGACTTTCTGAAAGCTTTGTCCGAAGCCATCCAGGGGGCGCCCATAGAGCTAGATTTCATCTACGGCAGTAACAAAGAGGGCGCCTTGCAGCCTCTGGACGGTCAGCAGCGCCTTACCACCCTCTTTCTGCTGCACTGGTACGCCGCAACAAAAGAAGGGTGCCTTGACAGCACGGTGGAAAAGAGGCTGAAAGGCTTCAGCTACCGAACAAGAAGGAGTTCCCACGATTTCTGCGGCTCGCTCATCGACAGCGGCGTCCCCGACTGGAATGGAAGAGACGATATCAGCGCTTCTATCGAAGACGCACATTGGTTCTGTCCCTGGTGGAAAAAGGACCCGACCATCAAATCGATGCTGACGATGCTCAGTGCAATACAGGCTGCGTTTACGCACAAGGCAGGCCTTTGGGCAAAGCTCACGGAGAAGGACCAAAGAGCAATCACCTTTAACTATATCGAACTGGAGAACTTCGGTCTGTCGGACGACCTGTACATTAAGATGAACGCCCGTGGCAAGCAGCTTTCCACCTTCGAGTGCTTCAAGGCCGGTTTCGAAAAAAGGATCTGCGACCAGCAATGGGACAAGGATAGAAAGGTTACCGAAACATTCCCCTACATGATCGACACCATCTGGGCCGACCTCATCTGGGACAACGGGAGCGACATCGAGAGCTTCGACAGGGTATTCACGCTCTTCATAAGCTCTTGTGCAATAACTTCACTGGCTTTTGGCACCGGCATCACCTCCGAGCGTGAGAAGAGAATCCAGGAACTGTTCCAGGACCCGGAGGCAATTTTACCGGATGATTTCCACAAGGAAGGGTACGAGCATCTGCGTCAGTGTCTGGATGCTTACTGCGACGCGAGCAAACGGAAATTGTCGCTGCCATTTCCCCTTTGGAACTATCTCCCTGATGATACCACCTCGCTTTTCTCCTTGCTGCGAGGCCGCACACCGTTGACATACCCGCAGCGGGTGCTCCTGTATGCCCAGAGCGCCTACCTGATAAAACAGGACTTCGACCTTCCCTCCTTCAGCGACTGGATGCGGGTGGTCAGAAACATAGTAGAGAACTCCACTATTGACAGCTCGACTGTCTTCGTGATGGCCATCAACCTCATCGGTGAGATCGCCGAGGGATGCAGCAATATTTACGGCTTCCTGTCCAAAGAAAAGGTTGCTTCGAAATTCGCTTTGAACCAAGTGAAGGAAGAGATCATTAAAGCGAGACTGATAACCGCTGACGCAGCCCAGTCTCAGGTCATTTCCGAAGCGGAGGACACCAACTTCTGCAAAGGTGAGGTCGGTTTCCTCTTCAAGTGCATCGGCTACCCAAATACGGATGACACCTTCGACTCAAAAGAGTTCCACAAGATAACTGATATCATAAAAATGTATCTTTCGGGGGAGGACGTTTCCAATGAGTTCAGAAGGGCCCTGCTGACGATAAAAGACTACAAGTTTTACCAGTACTGGTCGTCCTGGGTTTATGCCGTCGAGGCACCGAAGCATCGCCTGATAGTGGACACGAAGGACCTGAAGAAAAACTTCGGAGATTCGGGCAGCGAACCTTACCTGCGAGATCTTCTGAAACAACTGACGTACAACGAGCTCCCGACCCTGTTGGCCCAATATACGCCGCCGCCGTCGATGCCCAACTGGCAGAAGCGACTGATCCAGGAACCTACCCTTCTCGACAAATATTGCCGGTCGCACTGCATTGCCGTCCCAAGCGACTCGTCGTGCTGCTACCTTCTAGACGTTGGCCGTCCACGAGACATTTCCAGCTGCTATAAAGTGGAATGATGTAAAACTACCGATATGCGATGCACCACGGAGAGCTCGTGTGCATTGACTCGGCGCAGAGACGGAGCCGATCGGCTGAGTACGTCTGCCAGTTGTGCGGCGATGCCATGGCACAGGTATTGGGGATATCTGTGAATCCGAGCGTGGCAGGTGCCAGCCGATGCACCGCACAGGGTCCCGCGGGCAATGCTGGCAAAAAGAATCTTGAGGTAACTTACATTGTAAATCACCCTCGTCTTTCCCACCGGTGCCTCACAAAGCGGCGCGGCATGCTGGGAAAGCTTGGGGGAGCGCAAGGAGGAATTCATGGAGGTCGCAGAGTTCAAGAAAAAGGTCGCCGAAATCTACCGGACCGCCGGCGAGGTCGGCTCGGCCTTCGGGGTCAACAGCTGCACGCCGGACGGTCATCTGGTTGGGGCTTTCGGCCAGATCGCCGCCAGGCTCGCCTTCGGCCTCGACCTCGGCGCCGAAAGCGACGAGCACAACTGCACCTGGCGCGACGGCGGGAAAAAGCTGGAAGTTCAGGTTCGGTGCACCGGAGCCGGCGCGATCATGCTCAGACGCGAGCCGATGCACTTGGTCGCCCTGGAGGTCACGCGGTCCGGCTCCTTCATCCTCCTCTACAACGGCCCGGGAAGCGCTGTGTGGCGGCGGGTGCAGCACCAGAAGTCGGCCCAAAAGAGCATATCGCGGGAGGCCCTGCTGGAGCTGTTTCGGACGGTGCCTCCCGAGGAGCGGCTGGCGCTGGTGCGGGAGGGGGTACTGTGATCCCGAAGGGCGCCCTGCCGCAAGGAACCCGGCCGAGCCCGCTGCGGAACAAGGTGAACCCGGAGGGAGACATCGAGGCGGTCTCCACGCGGGAGGCCACCTTGATGGGGAACCGCGGGGTCCTGCACGACGACGGCTTCCACTTGACCAGGACCGCGGTAAAGGGGAAGCCCTGGATCTATTCTATTGCACGATGGAGCATGGAGAGCGGGAGCCCAGGGCGGTGATGACTCCGGGGCGCTACGCCGAGCTCTTCTTCCTTGACGAGGCGACCGCTCTCGCGGCCGGGCACCGCCCCTGCAGCGACGCCGACTGCCAGAGGAAGAGGCATCAGGAGTTCAAGAAGGCCTGGTACGAAGCCAACGCTGGGTGGTACATGGGGCCTGACAAGCACATCGGGCCGATCGACGACTGGCTGCACGGGGAGAGGGCCGGCGCCCGGGCGGCTTACCGCGGCAATCCTGCCATGCTCCCCGATGGCGCGCTCCTGGCGGCTGGGGGCGGGTTCTTTCTGGCTTGGGGCGGTCTTTTCTGGAAAAGCGTGGCCACGCGGTGATGATCGAGCCCAATGGCCAAAACCTTAGGCGTTATCCCGTAAATGAAAAAGAAAAAGGCGTGCGCCTCCAGCACGAGTATTCTGATTTGTGGTGTCCAGTGCGGTCGACACTGGCTTTTGTAGGAACAGTAGCCTTTGGGCTGACAATTTTTGAGATGACTGAGAATGTGGAGGTCGAATATCGGGACGGGAAATGCACCCGAGTCTCTGAACTCTCCACCAAACCCAAAAAATACTCAAACTCATATTCCTGGAGATCCATGAGCGACTTGCCCAGTGGCAGATTATGCCTCCAGGTCTATTCACCATATCCAAGGGCAAATTGGGTTCGTCAGTGGCGGGAGATCAAATCAGGGGATTTCCCTCGCAAACTGGCTGGCGTAGTGAAGGAACTCGAGGTGGAGACTGTAAATATCACCCGACTTGTCAAGGAAGGTGAACGTAGGGCTGAGATAGAAAGACAGCAAAGGGAAGAGCAGAGACGGAAGTGGGAGCGCGAAGAAGCGGAACGGAAAAAGGTAAAAGCTGAGGAGGAAAGCCACTCAGAGTTATTGATGATTATAAATTCGTGGTCGGAAACTAAACGGATTGAAAGCTTTTTTGTTGATACCGAACGACAAGTGCAGGAACTTAACCCTGGAGAGAAAGAAGTAGTTTTAACGAGGTTAAAGCTTGCTCGGGAAATTCTCGGTTGTACTGACGCGTTTCAATGGTTTGCAACCTGGAAAACACCGGAGGAGAGGCTACATAAATAGCTGGTGACAAGGTGGCACCATGAAACCCTTGCTGAGTTGTGTAGGGAGTTGTGAAGCTAACGTCCCGATTATTCGAGGAGATTCATGGGCGCCTTTCACTCTGGCGTGGTGATAAATAATTTCTAGTGGTAAAATGCTAATCATTATGGGATTATGGTTGCGGTTATGTAGTGGTGTAAGGCAGGGGGGGATATGCAAGACAAGGGCTTAGTTGATGGTTTCTTGAGAGTTATAAAATATCAATCTCTAGAAAACGTCAAAGGCATAAACAATTTTATAAATTTTGATGATAAAGCAAAAGCCGTATCCAGCTTTTTTGACAATGTTATTAATATTGGCACTAAGCCTTTTAGGAGGAAAAAAACAGAGCCTGTTGAATTGAGTCAGGTTGATGAAGATTGCAACTTTATGCCAGAAATTCCAAAAGCTGCAACCAAAGATGATAATTATCCCAAAACATCTCAGATTGAGAATATATCAAGCATCAGGCTTATTGAGTTTGCCGATATGGGCTCTATGACCAATGTGATATCTAAGCTTCATAAGATAGCTTTGCCTGAAAGGTGGGACATAGAAGTCGAGTCTTTAGTGCAGAAAAACAAAAACGCTATATTGCATAAATACTTTCACCACACATTCGGAAGAGCAGTTTATACAAGTCAGATTGTTGTTGATGAATTCAAGACGATGGTTATTTTTAATACAGGGCTGGTTGATTGTCATTATCAGCCAATATATGCGCTGTTTATAAGAAATAATCCGAGATTGAAGCAGGAGTGGAGATTCAAGGATTTCTTCGTCGTCGGTAGTGGAATAGGAAAACGAATTCTCGAATTCTTCAACCCAAGCGACCTGCCAAAAGCCCCCCAGTATTTCGATGACTTCTGTGACCTCTTGTATGATTTCCGCAAAGGGGAACCGACGCCGGATTATCAGCATTGCATCATAGACAACATCCACAGATGGCCACAGACTGTACACGAGCACGAGTGCCCTGCCGAATGGGCGAAGATCGATAAAAAGATTACCTGTAGCATGCCGGACAAGGAGAAAGGCGAGCTTTTCCAGTCACTAAGAAGCTATGTCAATGACAACAAAAACGTTTATCGTCAGTACAAGTCTAGATTTGATGATGCCATTGAATTGGCCTTCAAGAAGGTGACGTGGAACTATAAAACTGCGATACCGATGTACTGGTCCGTCGACAAGAGAATCCACCTCCTGCTGCCTCTATGCTTGGATTCAGAAGACAGCGTTGATGCAGCTTTGGTGGTCAATAAAACGGAAAAAGGCTACATAGGGGATACCATACTTACCTTGGGCATGGCTTACATGAACGCCCGCCTAGTCTGTAGGCCCGAATGCGACTGGCTTGACACTGAGGGCTCATAGGTATTGTGGCGGAGTACATTATTGTTGAGGTGTCAGCATGAGGTTCACAATTTGGGCTTACACGTCTTGTGCTGATTGGCCATCCCGAGAACTTTCATTCGGTAGCTTAACGCCTCAGGGCTATTGAGTCCTAACAACCTGTGTGCATGGCCCAAGTGGCCGATGGTCTCATCAAGCGCCTGTTGGATATAACGCCTCTCAATTTCTTGTAGCGTCTCATTGAGCCGAAAATCTCCGCCGAGCTCTTTCCCGGCCATCTGGTCGTATGAGTTTTTCGTTGCGGGAAGAATATTATTACGTACATCTTCCAGGTCAATAGTATATCCCGGGGTCCAGAGGCATATCCGGATGAGGGTGTTATAAAGCTCCCTCACATTTCCCGGCCACGTATGCTCCAGCAGGGCTTTCACCGCCTTCACTGAAAGCTTTTTCCGCTTATACGTCATCTCCTCTGTCAGACTGTCGTTCACCTTGCCGAGCATGTGGTCGATCAGCAACCGCAAATCACCTTTCCGTTCCCGTAGCGGAGGCAATTTGATAATCGCAACAGCTATACGATGGTAGAGATCGAATCTGAACCTGTTTTCCGAAACCTCGTCCGCGAGGTCTCTGTTGGTCGCAGCAATGACTCGTACATCAACGGGATTCTCCTTTATATCGCCCACCCGCTGGATTTTACCTTCCTGAAGGACCCGCAAGAGTTTGACTTGAGCATTCTTCGGGAGTTCTCCAATTTCATCGAGAAACAAGGTTCCGCCCCTTGCATTTTCGAAATACCCAGAGTGATCACTGTCGGCACCAGTAAAGGAGCCTCGTTTGTGTCCGAATAAAACTGACTCTACAAGTTCTGTAGGTATGGCTCCGCAGTTAACAGGAATAAAGGCTCCACCGCTTCGTCGACTCGCTTTATGAATCGCCTTGGCAAACTCTTCCTTACCCGTGCCGCTGTCTCCCTGTATGAGTACGGTCAGGTCTCTGCTGGCAACGTGCCTAGCTCGTGCGACCACTTCCTTCATGACATCGCTAGAATGGATGATCAGCTCGAACTCCGGGGCCTCCTCTGGTAAGGCGTCGATCAGGCGGGCTAGGCTGTCATCATTCCGACGCTTGATGGCTGGAATGATTTCGGCCTGGATATCGAACGGAATGTCTGCTTCACCAACTCCCCGCTGAGGTGAAGATTGGATAAGCTTGGCATCGAGAAAACGACCCTTTCCCAGAAGTATCCAGATCGCCTGCATCGCTCCCGTGCCAGGATTAAGGTGAAAAGCTGGGCGGAAATCCTTCCCTGTTTCGTGCGAAACTTCTTCAACTATCTGAATCGCTGACTCATAAATCTCGCGGTAGTCGATAGGGCTAGAAAGCGGCACCTTTCGCAGGTCAATGGTTTGCCTGGTTATTCCCACATCCTCAAGCCATGCAATGTAGGAATCAACTCTTGAATCGTTCGTGTAGTTGCAGAGCAGGACTGCTTTTTCAAACGACCAGGTTTTTAGAGTGAGCACGCTGGCAATAGGCCCGACTCCGTTCATACCTTTGGCTTCGCCGGCTTTCAGATCCGTCTCCCCTATCCAGGCAAAATATATCAGTTTCAAGAATGACCTCCAGATAGGCGATAAATCCAAAGAAATATTACCATAAACAAAAAATCCTTTGTGGTAATTTGCATTCTGCTGGCATGCTTTTTTGTAAGTGGCTGGAAATATGGTAATTATTTATGTTTATATTCTGGCACCACAGTTGCAGAAATGGGACATGAGAGTGACGACAAGAAAAAAAAGGAGAATGAAATGACCACTATCGCAATGACTGCACAGGACAAAGGCAGCTTCCACAATGCTATCGACTACTGCAAACAGTGGGCGACACAACACCAGGCCGAAGTTGGTATTGCCGAGATTGCACTCGGTGCGGGTTTAATCGCCTGGGGATTGCAGATGGGACAACTTCAACTGGGCAGGGATGTGGTGGGAAGCAGGTGGGCTGACATTGGTGGTGCAGCCTCAGCTGGTGTCGGAGCAATTGCGGGACCAGCGTTTGCCGCTACTTTCCTCAATTCCATATTCATCGGGGGTGTCGCTGGCGTGGCTGGGGTAACCCTTATTCCTGCCATACCAGCAATGGCACTGGTCGGCGGAGCGGCCGCGATCTTTGGGGCCTTTGGTTATACAGTATCTGATCTTGCTGCGAGGGCGTTTCAACCCGATCTCAGCGACATCGTTTTTGGTGCTTCAATTACAACAGTTGGAGTCGCCTTGCTAATTGACGGGACGAGAAGGGTTGTAAAAGACGAGCGCGTTCTGGAACTGGCATCAAAGCTCAAGGACGGGATAATCCAGTTTGTTCCTGCTGCTTCGGAAATCATTTTGAAGACCTGGGATGAAATTCGGGAAGAACTTGCGCAGCATCCTGAATCTGGTGTTGTCGTTGGAGTCACGACCGTTACTGGAACGTTGATCGGAACCAGTTTGGCTGCGGGATCCGTCACGAATGGCGCTAGTTTAAGCTTTTCTGGTATCTGTTCCGATGAGGGACCTCTTTCATTTCATGTCTTGGTGCAGTCAGAAGCTGAAAAGTTTTGGGCCGCCGCTTGGTGCATCGAGGTTCACTACGTCCCGGCCGCTGTCTGATTGGTCTAT
>Ga0209123_1001837_pt1 | contig 19510 bp, 14 predicted proteins | sample BarGraIncu00431A_FD_184500 | JGI IMG/M metagenome (GOLD analysis project Ga0209123, IMG submission 184500) | Arctic peat soil microbial communities from Barrow, Alaska, USA - Barrow Graham LP Incubations 004-31A (SPAdes) (version 2) | ecosystem: Environmental > Terrestrial > Soil > Wetlands >... | reverse complement strand
GCGAGAAAGGCAACCGCTGGGTGGAGCGCATTCTCTCACTGAGGCAGACCTGTCGACTACGCTCCAAAAGAACCTTCCCGATCCTGGTCGAGGCGGTTGACTGCTATTTCAAAGGGAACAAGCCAAACCTAACATGGATTGCTCACGCGCATTGACACCCTGTGATCGCTTACGACAGTTCTCCATCAGTTGCTGCAGACGCTCTGCTCTGAGTACGGATTCCCGTACACGCTTTCTGTCATCTTGGCAGGGTTGGGTGATTTGGGTCATAACTGGATCCTCTTGTCATGGTGGATTTCAATGCCTTGAGGTGTAGCAGTTTAACCGCTGCAGCCGAAGGACTCGCCAGTCAGAGAGCAAATTACGATCCAATTATTATTAATTATATTCCAGTGGCTTGGATTAATCGGGTATTTGGGATGGTGTGCAAACAGTGAACAGGTATGCTTATGTCGGGCATAAGATAGCCCATCCAGAATAAGTAGATCGGCGACAATTGAAACTCCAGACCGTGACAGGAACAATGACAATTCTAGCGCCGGGGGGCGAAGGGGGGTCTCCATTTACTTCAAGGTACACTGATGGGATCAGGAACGATCGGCTGGCAGTGGAGGAGTGTTCCGGGTTCGCACTCCTCCGGCGGTCGGACGAAGGAGCGCGCACTCCGCTCACGGGTACCCGGATTCGATTTCTCCTAGTTGAACAACTTCCAAGGTCTCAGCATAAACTTTCTCAAGCAGAGCAGTTCCGGAAAAGGTCAGCTCGCTCCAAGCGTCGTCATTTATCTTTTGGTAGTGCGCCAGCTGCAGATTTCGCTTGTCGAAAATCCAGTATTTCAAAGAAGGAACCAGGTATCTGGTCAAGGCAAGCCATTCCGAATAGTTAATGGCCAAAGGGTTCCCTTGGTAAAGCGCAATCTTGCCGGCATTCCCCGCACAGGCGATGGCATGGGCAGATAACAGCATGGACCGGTATTTCGGATTATCCGCCAGAACGAATTTCACTTCGCCCTTCTCGGAATAATGGCGGATCATAATGTACGCCCTGAGAATGATTTCTATGACTGCGGGGGTGATCCCCTGGGTGATGAAATGCCGCAAGTCGAAACCGTTCAGATACATCCAACGCGCCACCTCGCCGATTGTCCTCCCTTTTTCTGACATCGGTGCCGGGATGTTGATCCCTTGGAATAGACCGAAAAAGGGGGGCGGCACCCCTTGGCTCGTTCCGACATCTGAAACCAGATGGCCCAGTTGCGTCAACAGCGCTTCCAGCAGGCTGACCCCGTTACCTTCCGTCATCTGCTTAACGGTGAAGGAGTGCACGCCGGCCAACCTGTCATAGGAAAAACCGGTCATGGTCCCCCGATAGATATCCAAAATACCGAAAACCAGCCCGAGAATGGGGTCATGACCAAACGACTGTAAACGGTGCGTCTTGGGATGCATTCCGCCCAGCCCCCCGGTAGCCTCCATGGCACTGTCGTAGGGCACTTTGCAAATTTTCTCGCAGGCCCGGGCAAAATCCGCGAACCAGGAATCGGCCCCTTTAGTGCTGTCAATTTTGCTCTTTAGGAACTCTGTAATCTTACTCTTGTCATTTTGCGGGAACTTGCCAAGGTAATTGATATCCTTTGGAAGTCCAACCAGGAGATAATCAGTCAGCGAGGCAATCACGCCGGCCGCACCGACAAAGATATAATCCCACTTATCCCATTTGTATTGCAGGCCATAGTCTTCGTTTTTCAATAGTTCAAGATCGTTTCCCGACAGGAACGACTCCCAGGGCAAACTGTAGTCGGCTTTGTTGGCCAGGCAGTACACCTGGGACTGCCTGACGAAATCGTTCCAGTTACTGAAGTTCAGCGACTTTATTTCATTGTCATATCGGATCGATCTATCAGCCACCGCCACCCGTATATCCTCATCGATACCGTCCAGATCCTCGGGGAGCAAACCCGGGTCGGCCTCCAGTTCATCAATCAACTTGCTCAGCTCGACCAGATCCGTTGCATGACGAGAGCTGAGACTGAGGCTCGGCTCCAGGGATTCGACGGTTACGGTTATCGTCTCGAGAATCGCCCTCTGCGCGGCCACCACCGGCTTCAGTTCCGTCACAAAGTCCGAATGTTTCATGCAGCCACCAGGCATTTTCTTTGGGCCAAAACCTTCTGCAGTTTCAGCAAACGCTCCTGCATGACCTTGATGGCGGCCTCGTTTTCCTCCGCCTTCTGGGCGCTGACTGCCAGCGCGGCGATCTTTTCAATAATGGCATTGACCGCTTCCTGGAGATTCTTGATGACCAATTGCGCCTTGCGCTCTTGGTTTAGCCTGTGTGCCGTCGCCTGTTCGGCCTTGCTTTTGCCAAACATTGCCTTCATCCCGAAAAAAATTCCGGCCCCGATTACCACCGCGATTCCTATCCCTGGAACCATGCCTAGGCCGAGGCCGAGGGCGGCCAGGCCGGACGTCACACCAGCTGCACTCAGACCGATGACGCTTCCGCTGAAATATACCGCGGCGATCGGAACGCCTACCGATGTCAGGCCACTGGCTGCGGATTCCATGATTTTTCGAGCGGCGTTTTCATCGTACCCACCGTTGAGCACCTTTTTGGCCTCGGTGACGAAGTTGATAATGGCTTTTTTCTGGTCGTCCTTGACACCCAGACTGCTGCAGACTTCATCAAGGAGCACCGCCTCTTCCGGCGCGAAAAAATCATCGGCATAGATGACCTCTACGATGCCGACGACGGCCGCATATTTCAGTTCTTCCGAACCCGTTCTGAGGCTTTTCAGGCAGTCTTTCACCTGAGGCGGTTCCATCAGGTAGCCCCGGACTATTTCCTTGTTTTTTTGATCCAGTGGCTCCATGTCCATTATTTCGAAAATGCTCATCATCTCTTCACGGTCAAAGGAGCCGTCGACCGAGGCAGTGGCAAAGGCCAGGCCGTAGAATGCCACCAACTGTTCCTGGGGTACTGATTTAAGTTCGAACTGCTGCATCACAACCTCCTGTCGGGTAGGGAATGGTCAATCAACGATATAACAATTATTTCACCTCACTCACAACCTCTGCTATTCCTGACCGGCGCAAACCTCCTTATACGTGTTTGACAACCGTGCCACAATGCTGTTGCGCATCTGTGGGACAGTCTGACTTCCTTCTTTCTTTTCGTCAATATTGGGCAATACTTGAGGTTATATCGTTAAATTGTCAAATGGGAAGGGGCTGGCTGACAAAAACGGCGGGGAACTGCCAACAGATGGCCACCGCTAAGATTTCGTCACTGTGGTGCTCATCTCGTTGATCCAGAGCAGTTAGTGGTAACGGGCCCCCTTCGACCCCGAAACCGATCCGCCCCGCCGCGATACCCTTCGCCTGGCACTCGCGGGGCAGCAGGTCGCACAACTTTTCGGCGGTCGCCGTGATGCTGGCGAACTCTTTTTCAGGCGGCAAAATCCATCCCTATCCCCTTCAGTCACAATATGACCACGCAGCGGTTGGCAGCTACCCCCCCGACCATTCCCTTGTTCAAAGGCCCGCCGCTGGTCCTGACCTCCGCGACCCTGGTATCACCACTATCGATTAGCCAACTTATGACCTCGACCATGTCCCGCAATGAATCGTCCACAGGCCTTTCCAACAAGGCCCGCGCGTCATCTAGGAAGCCCATCTCTCGCATCAGTTCAGCTTTCACTACCCGATCGCAGGAGTCGGCCTCGTTGAGCAGTTCCGCCAGGGCCGTCATGTTGGCTCTTTCGCGAAAGCCCGGACCCGGCGCACTGGAGGTCGGACGTCTTCGCGCATCGTTCCTCGTCCACCACAATGCCAGGCGCGTGTAGTGCTCCTTGACTTGGGAACCCGCTCCCTGCTCCAGCAGGGACGCGTAATCTTTCAAGGTTGGTTCCTTGTAGAAGGCGATCTTCCCGCCCCCCCACCATTGCTGCCAAATGTCACGAATTTCACCGCAGCGCACCATCTCATTGATCCAGATCAGTGCGTGACAGTGGGGGCACAGCACGAGTTCGGGGTCGGCGATCTGGTTGTAATGGGATATCTTCCCGTCCGTCCAGAGCGTGTAATGGGGACGGATCCAGACCGACTCCTTGCGCCTGCTGTACTGGTAAAGGAAATCCGAGCAGGCTGAGCACTGCCTGACCACCAGGGTTCTCATCAACATATTGGTCATTTTCCCCTCCCGAAACCTATGCTGCCCGCAGCGCCACCCTTCGCCTGGCACTCGCGGCGCAGCAGATCGTATAACTTTTCGGCGGTGGCCGGCGTGTCCCCGGAGTTCGAACTGCCGTGCGGCGACATTGAAGTCACCGGGGCCCAGCCTGCTCCTCCCAGGCACGGGCCTCGCCCCCTCCCCCGCCCGGCGTCCCAGTTTCTGGCAAAACATGGACCAGCACTGGTCGCAGATCAGCGGGTCGAAGCGCACCTTGAAGGCGAAGCGCCGCAGGCTCGCAGGGTCGAGCTTCTCCATAAGGTTGATGGTGCAGACGAAGATTCCCTCGTGGGGTGGCGTCGGGGAGCACTCTATACTGGCGATGAGCTTGCCAAGCCTCTCGGCGATCCGGTCTCCGACCTCCCCTGCGGCTGCGTCTACGATGTGGGCGTACGCCGGTTCTGCATCATCGATAAACAGTGTCGTGCTCCCGCCGTTGTCATAGCTCAACAATCCGACTACCCAACTTTTTACCCATAAGCTCGCATGCCTTCCGCTCGAACTCCAAGATATCCCCACGTATCCGAGCACCCTAGATTGCTGTGTCCCTCGCCGTCGTAAAAGCAAAGGAAGTGGGTCCCACTTCCTTCATGGATCAGGTAGAGGTCGTTGAATTCCGCAGCAACCGCATAGACCGCATTCAGTTCCTTGTCGCGGGCGATCGGCAGGTGACTCATCTGAACCATTCCAGCGCAAATGACATCGGTCAGTAACTCCACCCCGAATGGTCCCGCCTGGTACCTTTTTGCCAGCCGTGCTTCCACTATAGCGGGGAAAAACCTCAAATTGTTGCGGTCCCGCCCTGCTTCAGCCCGCGGCGGCAGCTGAGGACTGTGCTCATTCGGTGCCTCACACGCTAAGCTGCCAAACGCCGGTGGCAAGCCCTCATCCGTTTCACCGGTGGACAGGTATGCCAGCAGACGCCGGGCACATTCGGCGCAGCCTGAATTGAAGAGGTCCAGGTTCGCCTGGTCGGGCTTGAACGGACGGATATACTCATAGACATATCCCCCTTTTCTCGTCAGGCTCATGGGGTCGCGTAGCTGGATCGTGTACTTGAAGACGTTCCGCTCTTTGACCAGGATTGCCATGCAGGTGAAATCCGGAACGGTTTTCCTACGTTCGTTCTTGGTCTCAAGAAAATCGATGTACTCGCCCACGTCAGAAAAGAACAATTCTATTACACCGCGCTCCATTAGCTCCTCCTGTTAAGCTTTGTTTGCTGTGTACTGCAGTGTGTGGTGGATCTAAAAAGCTTGGCATGCTCCTTCCGGTCGTGATCCTCCTTACCCCGTCGTCCCGAACCCAATACGGCAGATCGTCGCCCCCTTCGCCTGGCACTCGCGGCGCAACAAATCGCACAACTTTTCCGCAGTAGCCGGGATGTCCCAGAGCTCGAACTGGCGCGCCGCCACATTGAAGTCGCCGGGAGTGAGCCCGGCCAACCCGCGCACACGCGCCTCCATGCAACCGGGCTCGCCCTCTCCCCCGCCCAGGCGCCCCAGCTCCTGCCGGAACATGGACCAGCGCTGGTCAGAGGTGAGCGGGTCGAAGCGCAGCTTGAAGGCGAAACGCCGCAAGCTCGCCGGGTCAAGCTTCTCCATCAGGTTTGTGGTGCAGACGAAGATCCCCTCGAAGGCCTCCATCTGGGTCAAAAGCTCGTTCACCTGGGTGACCTCCCAGCTCCTCTGCGCCCCCCGGCGGTCGGCCAGGAAGCTGTCGGCCTCGTCCAGCACCAGCACCGCATCCTGCTGGCGCGCCTCGGCGAACATCTCGGCGATCCTCTTCTCGGATTCCCCCAGGTACTTGCTCAGGAGGTCGGAGGCGCGCCGCAGGATGAAAGGCTTGCCGATCCGGTCGGCTATGTGGCGCGCCAGCTTGCTCTTGCCGGTGCCGGCGGCCCCGTAGAAGCAGAAGCTGCCGCGGGGGCGCTGCCCGAGACCCTCCAGGATGCCGGCGATGTCGGCGTCGACGTTGAGGTAATCCAGACTGTACCCGGTGCGCGCCAGATTCCTTCCCGGCGCGGATCTTTGCCCCAGCAGGGTGATGCTCCGCTCCAGGGTCTGCTCGACGAGGTCGAGGGCCTTCACACGGTCGTCGGGGCTCGCGATGCGGGCGACCTTAGCGGCGAGACTAAGCTGCGCGGGGGTCAGCTCCTCGTTGGCAGAGAGGCGCTCCAAGAGGCTCTCGGGCGGGTCGAAGCAGCCTAGGTGGTGGCGTGCGATACTGAAGCGAACCGGCCTGGGCGGGAGCGGAAAGCCAACCGAGTAATCGAAGCGGCGCTTGTAGGCCGGGTCGATGTTATCCACGGAGTTGGTGACCCAGACCGCCGGCACGGGGTTGCGCTCCATGGTCCGGTTGACCCAGGCCTTGCCGGCGCTCCCTCCCCCCTCGCCCGACTCCTCGGCCCCGAACAGCTGGCTCAGGAATCCGTGGTTCGACTCGAAGACGTCCTCCACCTCGTCGAAGAGGAGCAGTGCGTTGCCGGAGCGGGCCAGGAATCTTTGGCAGAGGTTGTACGCCCGCAGCCGCGCCTTCCCCTTGATGGGATCGCCGTCCTGGTCAGCGAAGGAGATCTCGTAGAGCTCGACGCCGAGCTCCGCCGCCATGGCCTGGACGTACTCGGTTTTCCCGACCCCGGGCCTGCCGTGCAAAAGGACATTGACGCCAACGGCATTCCCGGCGATGGCGTTGCTCAGGTAGGAGCACAGGGCGGCGCTGTCACTGGCCAGGTGGGAAAAGTTGTCAAGGTTGAGCGTCGGCGGCGCGGCCTTCCTCAGGAAGCGCCGCACCAGGTCCTCGGCGCAGCCGTGCCTGGCCGCCAGCACCGCTCCGAACCCCTTCATCAGGTCGAGCATGCTCTCCAGGTCCGCATTGCTGCGACTCAGCTTGACCAGGCTCGTTGCAATCAGTACCCCTTCGTCCGCGATCGAGGCGGTGAAGCCCTTTGCGGGAATCCCGGTGAGCTTCCCCAGGGTCTGGCACAGGGACTGGGCGGAGGAGTGCTGGCTCTGGGCGGAAATGACGCCGTGGAACTGAGGGAAGAGCTGCAGGCAGGCGGCGAAGGCGAGCAGTGCCTGGTCCGCATCGCTCAGGCCGAGGACCTTGCTTAGGAGCCCCAGATTGTTGAAGAGCGGCAGCGTCTTGGAGAGCGTCTCCCTCTGCAGCACTGAGCGCTGGGCGAGGAGGAGCTTCCGGCATCCGATTAACCCCGGGTACCGGATAAATGTGGGTATCTCATTCTCGTCGTCGTCTTCCCCGTCAAACTCGGGTTTCTGCACCCCGGTCAGCAGGCAAAAATCGTCGTTCTCGAAGATTTCGGGCCATCGGCCGGCGCGCCGGGAACGGTGCCAGTCGAACATCAGCGCGAGGTCGATCAGCCAGATGCCCAAAAGCGGCCGGTAGCAGCTGGTAGCCTTGTCCAGGTAGCGTTTGGGAGCGGATGAAGCCAGTGATTTCAGGAACCGGGGGATCGCCATGAACTGCCTCCTCTATTACTTTCAAGTGAGGTCAGTATGGCACGGCGATGCGTCAGAGAACGTCGCGGTAGTCGAATTAATTATTATTTTCCGACGCCAGCATACTACATCGTTCTTCCATCGCCTTGCCTCGCCTTATAACAGCCCAGGCTACACCGCCAAAAATTGCAACAACTAAATATCCGACTTGGTAGGACGCTCTATGGGGGAGGTAGTGGAGTACAATTCAATCTTCCGTCATATTGCATTTAATCAAAAATCATTTGTCACAATTCACCATTAATACATTCATCACCGCTGACTGACTGTTTAGGAAGAGGAGGATTTAGGCCAATGACCAATTTAGTTGTGATTGATCCCATCGACGCCACACACGAGGGGCCTAACGTGCCGCTGCCAGGCAGCGGGGACGAGTACCAGCTGCTTCACCTGCGGCAGGGGGATGCCGACGGGGCCTGCGGGCCGTACTGCCTGTTTATGGCGCTGATGATCTGCGGCGCTTCCCGGCGCGACGAGATTACCGGCCCCGGGCAGAAGCTCCACGGCAATAGCAGCCTGGCAAAGACCTTCAAGCTGATGCAGGCGCACTCTGCGTTTTTCAGGCACGGCACGGGACTGCGCGACCTGGTCTCACTGGTGAACACGACCTACAGGTCAAAGGTGACCGCGGTACCCTGCCCGGAACGCGGGGTCGCTCTGCGCTCCTTCATCGAAGAGCAAATTCTGGAGAACAATCCCGTCATCGTCGGTCTGGATTGGGGGGAGGCCACGGGACACTGGGTACTGGTCGTGGGACTGGAATACCTGGAGGACGGGACCCTCTGGCGACTCTTGGTGCTGGATCCGTCTGCGGCCCCCTCGAAGGTCTGCGCCTGGAATTCCGTCATCGAGGCCAACGGCAGTGGCGGCAGACATCCTTATCTCTGGTGGAACGACGAAGACGTCAGGGTCCAGTTCAATGAGGGGATGGCGCTGGTAAAAGTTTAGGGTCCGACGCCACGTGCAGCTGAGCTGCGGGGTGAGTATCGAGTCAGGCAGAAATTAATACCGCGGGTAGGACGCTCTACGGGGGAGGTACCCCTGTAGAATGGGGTCATCACAATCAAGGGGAGGGGCATATGGACACGAGCTTGAGAGGACACATCGCCGACGGGCTGCACCTGGGTGAACTTCAGATACACAACGAACTGGCAATGGCTCCGCTTTTCTGCACCATGCCCGGCGGCCCGGACTACATCACCCTCAAAGAGGCGCTGGCCAGCGGCAGACTGACCATCAGCGAGGTGAGCCAGGGCGGCAGCGTGCCGGAGCTGAAGCTCATCAACGACTGCGACCGGGACGTGCTGATGCTCGATGGCGAGGAACTGGCAGGCGCCAAGCAAAACAGGGTGCTCAACACGACCATACTGGTGGCGGCAGGAGGCAGCGCCCTGATCCCGGTATCCTGCACCGAGCAGGGGCGCTGGGCCTACAAGTCGGCCAACTTCGAGGATTCCAACGTCAGCATGTCCCCGTCATTGCGAAGCCGCAAGAACGCCTCGGTTTCGTCTTCGCTTTCCCAGTCGAGGGGCTTTCGCTCCGACCAAGGGGAAGTATGGGAAAGCATCGAGGAGCTGCACTTCAGCCACCACACCTCATCCGGCACCGGCGCCATGAAGGACGCCTACGAGGCCCGACGCGACGATCTGACTTCGTATCTGGAGGCCTTCCCCTGCCAGGAAGGACAATGCGGCATGGCAGTGCTGATCAAGGGGCGAGTTGCGGGCATCGAGATGGTTTCGCGTCCGGAGGCCTACCTCCAACTGCACGGGAAACTCTTGAACAGCTATGCCATGGACATCCCGCGGTCGCGTCCCGGCCAGAGTCCGGCCAATATCGCCAAGGTGCGCAAGATCCTGGAGCGCATGATGGAATCCGAAGAACGGCGCTTCCCGTCGGTCGGTCGAGGCGAAGACTGCCGCTACACTGCACAGGGCCTGCTTGGATCGGCCCTACTGGTCGAGGAGTGGTTCGTGCACATGGCTTTCTTCCGTAGCAACGAGCAAAGTCGCGGCCCGGGCTCGGAGGACCGCATGGCTCCGCTTAGCAGGAGAAGGGCATCGCGGGGCTTCTGACCCAGTGCCAGGGCCGGCAGATTCTCATGGATTCTGCCGGCCCAAAATCGTAATTTCCCCTTCCCCTTCCCTCTGCCCTACCTGCGGGAGATTCCTGTCTCTTGGTATCGGGTGCGGCGAGAGGCAGAAATTCTGACCGGGCGGCAAATAGTATTCTATCCAACTTTTTAGGAGCAATGAATGAACGGTATAAGTAAAGAGCGTTACACCGGCTGCCTGCTGGGTGGCGCCGCAGGTGACGCGCTGGGGTGGCCGGTGGAGTTCGATTCGATAGGAGAGATTCGTTCACTCTTCGGTCCACGTGGCGTTCGAGAAATGAAGCCTGGCAAGGGCGGCCTCTACGAGATAACCGATGATACCCAGATGACCCTTTTCACCGCAGAGGGATTGCTGCGGGCCTGGACTCGGGCCCGCCACTCAGGCTCGGTTCCCGACTTTGCCACAGCCCTCGCGCACTCATACCTGGACTGGCTGGCCACTCAGCGGGAACAGCCTGAGGTCCCGGGGCCGGAAGCTGCCGGGTCGGGCTGGCTAATCGACGTTAAGGGTCTGCATGTGCGACGGGCACCCGGGGGAACCTGCCTATCGGCCCTGCGTGCTATGCAGTCCCCCGCGCAAAAGGTGGCCGGCAATACCAGCAAGGGTTGCGGCGGAGTCATGCGCGCCGCGCCAGCCGGGTGCCTGGCGGTCCGGATCAACAAAAGCGACAGTACCGGCACCGCCCTCCTCGCCTTCGAACACGGTTGCCAGGCGGCGGCTCTCACCCATGGTGACCCGTCAGGTCACCTCCCGGCCGGCGTCCTGGCGACGGTGATCTCCTCGGTGCTCCAGGGCGAAACAGTCGAGGCCGGGATAACGCGCAGTCTTGCCATTCTCCAGGGGCGCAACGGCTCCGGGGAAATGGTCGCGGCGCTGAAAGCGGCACTCGAACTTGCTCGGGACCCGATGGTGACTCCTTCGCCCGAAGTTGTCGAGACACTGGGAGCCGGCTGGATCGGGACTGAGGCGCTAGCTATCGGCCTTTACTGCGCGCTTGTGGCGGGGGGGGATTTCGCCAGGGGGATACGACTCGCGGTGAACCATTCCGGCGACTCGGACTCCACCGGCTCGATAGCCGGCAACATCCTGGGGGCGCTTTTGGGAGAGCAGGCCATCCCTGCGGAATGGACCGAGAAGCTTGAGCTCGCGGAAGTCGTAAGGCAGGTCGGCGAGGACCTTTTTACAGCGTTCGAGGGGACCGAGAGCTGGTTTAAGAAATATCCAGCGCGGTGAAACGCGGGCACTACCTCTTTATTGTATATAGTTCCGTGATTTACCCCGATAAACATGCAATGGAGCCGAGCAACGATGCCAATAAAAATCAGTATCGAGACGCCTGAAACAACCCCGGCGGTTTACCTGGATTTCCTTAACCACCTTTTGCTGAAGTACCCGCTGACTCACCCCAACACTGACTGCACAATCGAGATGAAGCACACCAATACAGTCGGTGGACGACCCGGGCACTTCCTCGGGACGCGACCCTTGAACCGAAACTATTCGAGGTTGAGGGTGGCTCTCGGGCGTCCGGAATGTCCACACTTGGCCACATCTGTACTTTGCACGATCGCCCACGAGTACAAGCATCTTCTGCAGCACGACGAGTCCCCCCCTGTCAAACGACGCGGCAGGGAAAGTGAACTGGAAGCCGACCTGTTCGCCGTTAGGGAGGTATTCCTTTACACGGGAGATCCCTGGGCCGTCGTACTGGGCCTTCGGGAGTGCTACAAGGGAACCCGAAATTTTCTTGTCGCCAATCCTGAGATTAAGGCCGGCCTCACAGGTTGCGAGGCTGCACTACGGACTTGCTTTTAACCTCTTTCGCCGGTGTCATGGACGCGTCACAGGTCGATCCCGGCTTGCCCGCAGGCAGTTTCTACCTTTTTCAGCCAAGACGCCCCACGTTTGGCCAACGACTCCCTGGCAAGCTCCAGGTCCCCGGGGCGGTCATCCTTCAGCAGCGCGATCATATTCCGGGCCTGAAGGAGATCTTTGAGCCTTTTGTCTGTGGAGGTCGCGTCTCGCTCTTGCGAAATAATCAGCTTGTGCAGCGCGTACCTGGCGGGTTGCGGTACCTTGACCAGACAAGGCGTCCCCGCGATCATTACAGCGCTGATCGGATCTTCGATAAGATAGTCGAGATATTTGAGAGGTGTCGCGGCCGCATTCAGGCGGCGAATAAACACGGGAGCCACCGCACCTTTCCTGGACGGGGTAAGAAGATCTATCCGCAGAGCCTTGCCGCGGACTGCATACGATGTGGAAGGTTCCTTATGACTCAGCCTCGGTACAGGGAAAAATCCCATTTGCAAGGAGTCTATCGCAGCTGGAACATCAGCTGTCAGATCCGGAACTGCAAGTGCTACACGAGCATCGCCAGCAAGGTCAACATCCTGCGTCATGCGTGAAGCACTCTCCCAAGTGACACCTAAATGCGGCCCGAGGATTTGATACGCGATGGTTCCAACCAGCACCCCACCGACGCGGAACACACCGCAATCGGCAAGACGGGTGATAATCCGCCCCATCTCGGGCAGAATCGGGGTTGCACCGCCGGCCATAATTTGTGCAGCCAGACGCTGAAACATTTTCTCGTCCGCAAGGGCATGCTCCTTGCCCGTTTGCCTTGCCTCGATGAGTTGGCGGGTTTGTTCGTTATCGGGTCCTATGTAGATTTGTGTTCGGCCGCCCGGAAGGATGGTTTGAAAATAATGGTACAGGCACCCCTTCACCGCCTTTGTCGTGAATTCCCCGGGGAGACTGGCGATATTCCGCATCGTCTCGAATGCCTCTAACCTTTCCCGGGTGTCGGCATACAGCACCATCGTTTCCCCGCCTATACGTTCCATTTAGCACCCTCTTGGCTGTACTCAATATTCACACAAAGTGAGTATAACTTGAAAGCGGGTTTCTTTCAAGCATTACCGCCGCAGGGCTAGTTTCGCGGCAGGCCGGCTCGCAGTTGGCACCGCGCCGGATCCGCCATCCGTGGCCGAATTCGGTGTAGGGAAGAACTTACTAAATCAGACAGCCAGGATCTAATAGCCATAATTCGTTTCAACTGCTTTCGACAACATCACCTGCTCGATTTATGGCAATGAGATAAAGTGCATATCGAAAACCGTACGAATCATGAGTTCCGTACTTGCTCGTTATTTTATTTTTCAAAGCCTTTTTACTGACAAGAGACATTTCCTCCGAGCCAGTGACCTTTATCCCGATGCTCCCTGTTCCTCCGCGCCCCCTATCCTGTTTTTCTACGATCCGGCACTGCTCAATATTAAGCCGCAACGCTGTTGCCCACTTCTGCTGGATGTCTGGAAAACAGGTTATTGCGAGATTGTTTGGGGGGAAAATCCTAATCCTTATGAACCCCTTTGGCACATCCAAAATTGCGAGAAATTCAAGATATCTCCGGGCCTGACAAAGCAGACTGCAGCGGATAATTTGCTTTGAGACGGTAAAGTGGCTTAGAAAGAAGTCCACTCCTGAATCGATGATTGACCGATTGGCCTGATCGGCGCTCTGGTAGCGCGCAAATATCCGATCGACTAACTCTACGTCCCGCCTATTCCTGGGAGGAACGGGAAAATGACTGGCACCGGAAGCCCGTGAAGAGATTTCTTTACCGCTCTCTGAATTCAATTCCTTACGGATCGATTTTTGTGTCCCGATATGTCGCTGTATGCCATACACGGTTTTCATTCCGGCAATCTCTGCGGTGCAGGAAAGCCATGCTTTTATCTGATCGATGTTGAATCCATAGGTATCCCCCTGCTCAGAAATTCTGTGAGGGTAGCGTTGACAGGTGTCAATGATGCGCTGCACGACTCGCCAATCAGGGGTGACGCCCCCGGCCCGAGACTCTTTGATCTGGAGGTTTTCAATACCCCGGGGGGTAATGTCGGGGCTCACGGCAAAACGAAGCAACGGATCAGACAGGCGGGTTGCCCACTGGCGCCTTAAGCTTGGCAGATATGAGTTGACGGTCCAAATGCTATCATCCAGTGACTTACGAACCAGCCAAACCTGCGATCGCGAGCATCCAGTGACGGCGATAAGCGCCTCTTCTGAAAGGGACACGGCATTGTGGGCTCCGGACAGTTCCAACCAGAGCAACCAGTCGAGGAGATGGACATAACTTTGCAGAGTCACATCCGGCGAACTGTGGCCAATCAAGAGCGCTACTGCGTGGAGTGCCTGACGTGATGAGTCTTCAGAGCCAAGAATTCCCCGTCTTAAGGCCTTCAAGCGGTCAGGCTCAAATTCCGGGCCCTGCAGAAATTTGAACTGATGCCACAGTGGACTTCCCAACAAAAGCATAAGCCGAATCAATAGCCACGAGGCGCCGCTGTGGCGCAGGTGGTGATATACGAGAGAATTGTCACCGGTTACCTGGCGCAACGCCTCCTTGATAGGCTCGATAACGTCCACGTAGCAAGCCGTGTTCGACGAAAGTGCTGATTCAGAAAATAATGGATCTTGTGCAGAGGCTCCCTCCTTTTCCCGCATAGCCCGCCATGCCAGCAGGCGACGTAGTTCGTCTTCTTCCAGAAGCAAGGTCAGCGGCAAGCGGCGTGTACCGTTACTGGACTTCGGGCGAAAATGGTGATTCTGTCGAATCAGCAACTCTACGGTCTTGTTTCCCTGCAAATCACTTATGAGCAGGAATCGACCCTCCCTCTCGCGAAGTCCGCAACGAAAGCCAAGGATCGCGAGCAGCAAAGAGATTTCTCTGGTCCGAGGTAACCGATCGCTTTGAAACCCTAACACGTTGACCGATTGCCGAAAGCTTTCAGAGGTGATCAGGTTTGCGTCAACACTTGCCTCAACCGGGCCCTTGCCCGGAAGGTTCGTGAAAGTCACAAATGGGAGCCCATATACCTCCACAAGGAATACATGAAATCGGGCCATTACCGTCAAGGCGTACCGGCGCTCATCTAAGCTTTTCTTCCCCTCGGCCGCCTCTTCGTACATTTCCGCGAGTTCATCGGGAGACATGTCCGCCGGGTTTTGCTCGAATTCCGTAGCAACGAGCACCGCGCCAATGGCCGAGAGGTATCGTCCTACCGAGGAAGGCTGGCGAGCCTTACCTCGCCGGCCAAGAGACTGACGAGAAGCACTCGATGCCAGCAGATACTCCAGCCAGGCTGCAACCAGCCAGAGAACCGGGCACATCACATCATTCCGATTGAGGACTACCCTGGAAATTGCCTTTAGGGCATCTCCCGGCTTTGTCTTGAACCTCCGCTCCTTCCCTTTCAGCGGCGAATCATACAGAGCCTCGCGCAGTTCCCTTATAATTGTATCCTGGACAAACATATCGGGCCGATGTCCGAAAACCATTTTTGTAGATTTGCGTGGTGTGCTCAGTCTGACTGCCGAGGATTCCGAATCGAGCCCACTTGCAGTTGGGACACTTTTGCCGCTCATGAGCCGAGTCCATGCGGTTGGCGGCAGGGAAACCGATTTCAGGTCTCCGGAGGCATAACCGACCAAGGCTTGGGAAACGATGAGCCCCAAACGGACCTTTATACCCACTGTGAGCCTTGAGAGAGATTTCACCAGGGGAGTTTTGCCAAAACCGAGGTGGGCAAGATACCCCCGGAGGTATCCCCAGGCTTTTGGCGCCACTCTCCCCATATTGGAGTCAGTAAGATCTCCCGGCGACCCGAGGCCGCTGCCGGCTATATGCAAGGCCCTATATAGCAGCGCCTCAGTCATCGGATCGGCGCACCACCTACGGCCGATTGTAACGGTATGGTTTTCTTCCATCTTTCCGGACTCAGATGGGACGCCAACTGAGACCCGCCTGCGCATTTCTATCCAGAGGCAACTCCCATGCATGCGAATTCCTTTCGGGATGCCCCGGAACCAGGATTCCAACCATTCAGCGTGGAGCATGCCGCCGTAAAGAATAGCAGACAGCAGCAACTGGCCGTACAGTCGTTGATTAGGGCAATCGGTGCCGAGCGGAACGGCCAGATCACTCAGGAAAGCCCTTTCCAGTTGACGAATCGGTTGGAGATGAGCAAATGTCTTAGGATTAAAAGGGGATGGCTCCTGCTTAAGGGTAATATCTCTTGGCAGTACGTTTATTTGCCAGCCACGCTCTCTGGCGCCAATTCGTAATCCTTGGTTGATGAATCTAGCCCGAAGCCGCTGTTCACGAAGCGCGGCCCCCTGTTCCAGGAGCCTGCGCAGATTATTTGCGGCCTCTGCGCTAAGAACTACGTCAGAGTCCCCCCGGTACATAGCAACGTGTTCCCTGCGAAGGACATCAAGGGCAATTTCCGCCTGTTTTCGGGCGACCGATCCTGGTTTGTAGCGGGAGAGGAGCTGTTGCCATGGTTGGGCATGCTCAACCATGACCGAAATCCAGTCCCGGACTGACTTGCCATCCGTTCCGCTCAAGTATAGGCAGAAGATACATCTTAACGCATTCTTTGTAGTGTTCAGGTGAAAGTGCCGAAAAACGGCCCCATGGTGACGTGCCGTGCACCCAGTGCCCCATGAAAGCATCGATAATGTCTACAGGACACCCCGCCTCAAGCAAATTAGTCCTCAAATAATGGCGGTTTGCATTGGAGGGGATGGTGGTCCCGAGCCGGTACTCGTACAAATCTTCAAGAACTTTCTGGTGCACCGGAATCTTCTTCATGTTCTTACGAATAATAAAGAGCACAGGCTGCGATTCGGCTTCAATGAGACTGCCACGAATCGCATAATGGAGATGTCGGTTAGCAACCAAAAGTTGCCGGGCCAAGGCTTTAAGGTGCCGGTGATAGCAATCCAGTTGTTGTAGCACCATTTCCGGCACCCATATTATTCGGGAGTGGCTAAAACTGTCGTCGTCCTTATCTGATATGACGGTGAACCCACTTAAACGGTCGATGACCGCCTTGCGTAGAAAGGGATCAACGACTGAGCGGTACCCCGTTGCGAAGCCAATCATCAAAGTAGTGTACACGACCATGCGATTATGAAGGCGAATGAGTGCCGTGATATCAGTCAGGTCGCCTCGCCGGCCCTCCTCCAACAGTCTTTGCAGGTTGGCGACAAGGTTACTAACGGTTTCACTCTTCGGGCAATACCTGCTACCTGTCCGTTTTTTCCCGGCCCCCACCGCAGTAGGCTCGAAACCGACACCGTGAAACCATCCGCCTTCAGCGCCATTGGCCTGCATGATCGTTCGGCAAACCTCGGCATAACGTTCCTGTAATGAACTGATGGCAACAGAGGTGTAGTGCAGCGGAACGAAACCGAGATAATATTCACGGCCGGTGGCTAGCATCGCTGTCACTATGTCCGCCCCAGGCGCGTGCATGAGCCTCTCGAAAACATAGTCAGATAGCATCGCGGGAGTGAACCTCGATCGGCCTTTGCGAGATCCCGCAAAAGCCTCATTTACAGCGCTGCGATAAACGGATTCTTCACGACCGAACATTTTGCCGGAGCTATGACCTGTTAAGGAGGCAACATACCGCGACATGATGTCCTGCACCGGTTGTGGCACGGGCAGGTAAAGAATCCGTTCATGATCGTATGCTTCAAAGCTCCTGCTGGGCGGGTTCGCGTAACCTTTTGGCGTAGGAGGAGCTATCACCCAATAGGGTCGAGGAGGTCTGCCTAATGCCGCAACATAACCATTACCTGATGCTCCTTTCGATGGAGATTTGTATAATCTAAAGTTGCACACGGACCCTGGACGAGCAGACAGCCAGAACATGACCGATAGAAAGGCAGCAAGTTCAGGGCCCGGGACTTTTCCGATGAGGGGTACCTTCCCCAGGTCGTGTACTGTATCAAGAAAACTACTAACCTCGTACGTTGAGAGCACATACCAGCGGAAAGGGAGCAGTTGGTTTTGGACCGCAATACTTTTGGACAATTTCCTCGATTGGAATGCGTCCTCTCTTGCGGTTAATGCACCCTTGGTTGTTATACGAGCGGTTTCCCGCCCTTCCGAGAACTCCGCTGGAGAGGTGAGCGTTTTTCGTATCCTCTCTATTTTCTCCTCGTCCAGGGGCAGTTGCACTCTTTGGACCGTTTGAATCTCCGAATCATCATCCGCGTCGGGGGGCTCCTCGGCAAAAACCAATGCAGCTTTTGTGTTCCGGCCCGCAGATTTTCGTCTGATCCCCGCCTTTTCGTGCACCGCGTAATCGAGAAAATTCCACAGACCACCCTTCCCATTATTGTCCTTGTCGAGAGCTGAAAGGTATTCATCAAGAGACTCGGCGTCCGATGGCATGGATCTCAAATCTTGCTCGTTGGCTGGTTCTGCTAGTTTGCGGGACCGCAAGGCCGCGTTATAGTGGGAACTCGAATAACTTTCCCCTCGATTTTCCTGAACTTGCAGTTTTGCAACGGCAACACACAATGCAGCCATCAGGGTGCTGTGTTTCTCGACTAATTCTGGTTTAGTTGGCACATGCCAGAGAGCAACGTAAAAAGCGTGGGGGCCGGTATAATCCCCTACCAGCGAGGTCTGCCCTTGGTCAGATGTTTTTGAAAGAGTTCGGATTATCAGTGTCCAGGCGGGAATGTTGGCAATCAGTGCCCTAATATCCTGCGGGTTTGAGCGGGCGATGATCTCAACTTTGGGGAGGATACGCAGCAGGTTGTTACAGACTTTTGCCAGCCCTTTCGCATGGGGGGGAGCTTCGATCAAGGCAAAAAATTGCTCCACGCAGGCCTTACTGGCAATCCCCCTGCCAATCAGGCTATCTACGACCTGTTCAAGCTTATGGTCCTGATTTTCTTTTTTTTCGGTCATTGTAGTAGAGGGAGGCGACGCTCTTCCCAAGGGCCTTCGAAAGCTGATTCAGTGGACATGTGGCCAGGTCCGTCCACCCTGCGGCGCAATTGCCGGCATGCTGCCTGATCGTATCAATGGTCTCTGCACCTGCCACCGAAAATACCAGTGGGGTTAGAAAAAGGTCGGCAAGTGCGAGCTCAGTGGCCTGGGCCTCGCTGAGGCCGGGTAACATGCGTACAGGTACAGGCGTCTCGGGCCCCAAAACGACGGTAGCGATGTTAAGCACGCGAAACCCACTGACGCAAAATATTTTTCTTCGTCTTTGAATCGCCAGGATGGGATGCATTTTCAAGAGCAGTTCGATAGCAGCCGGGGTTATGCGTTCAATCGCCTGCAACAAGAAAGTGGGGTCCGAAAGCAATTGATGGCGTTCCTCGACGCATTCCAAAATCGAAACATCATGCAAAGGTACCTGGATGACGACGTCGTTTTTTGCGCTTTTCACCAGCGATCCTCGCTGAAATTCGCCAGGGCAGCAGTCATTTTGATATAATATTTATAAATATGTTATCCATTAGTTGTGACCACGGTGCCCACAACTTGGCCTTTAATCTGCCTTAAACTGTGGTAAAATGGCTAAGCTCGAATTGACCGAATCATAGTTATATCTTTCATTATACCATAGTTAGCAGAATAAAACCATTATACGCCATACTACGCCAATATATAAAATTATCTTCACACGGCAGGGGTCGTAGGTTCGAACCCTACATCGCCCACCATGCTAAAAAAGCAAAGGGCCAAGTCATTACTGACTTGGCCCTTTTTCTTTTTCTGTCTGCCGAAAACTTCACTCACTCCCCCCTAGGGGCACCGACCCCCAGCCC
>Ga0209123_1001836_pt1 | contig 19523 bp, 12 predicted proteins | sample BarGraIncu00431A_FD_184500 | JGI IMG/M metagenome (GOLD analysis project Ga0209123, IMG submission 184500) | Arctic peat soil microbial communities from Barrow, Alaska, USA - Barrow Graham LP Incubations 004-31A (SPAdes) (version 2) | ecosystem: Environmental > Terrestrial > Soil > Wetlands >... | reverse complement strand
CGTTGCAGAAACTGGAGTCGGCCAACGGAGGTCTCTTTGAATCCCAATAAATCGGCTCAGAGCTGTCAGACAACTCAAGCCGACGCCGCATAGGAAATGCGACATCTTTGTTGACAACGACCGGTTTCAACAGAAGACCAAAATCCAGACCTGCAGCACCAAGCGCCGATGGTGGGTCAGATCCGGAATCCGATCCACATGCCGGGGAGGATACCTGGGTATATTAAACCGCTTGCCGTGGGATAGTTTCAGTGCGCGAAGTTGGTCACGGTCTGAGCGCCCTAGCACGGAGCTTTAGGTTCCCCACAAGATGGAGTGGCGCTGCCCTTATCAAGTATGCGTTGAAAGCATAACTGTAGTTAAGCTAAATACATTAGAGCATAAAATAAATGTAATTGACTTTAATGCATGAATTGTGTATTGAACTTTGATGACTACCTTCATTGCCAGGATACTCATATGTGCCGAGTCATGAAGCCGCCTGTATAAGTTTGAGGTAAATAGGCAGTTTTTATTTGTCTGGAAATTGTTTTTTCGTAGCGCAGGGTCTTCTGCACCTATGTAGTGCAGGGAATGTCGTGCCGGGTAAATTGACATTGCTGACCTTCTGTCGGTTTTTTAGGTCATTTATTACACCGCTGCAATTATGGAGATAGTGATGTCGGTGCCCGATAGCTTGAAAGAGGTCTGGATTAATTTACCTGGACCCTTGAAACAGAAATTTTGCTCGAAGCTATTCTTGGAATCCCCCGAACGGTTAACGTGGTGGTGGAAGACATGTAAGATACCGGCCCAGCTGACATTGAAGACGCTGTCGAGTAAAAGTAATATCGGGGTGTTCGACATCCTCTTCAGCAAACTGATTAACCATAAGGATGAGGATAGAATCAGGAGATTCATCTGTTTTGTCAAACGAGTGGACTGCGATGTCACCTCCGCCGTCCACAAAAGCATCAATAATGATAGGCATAAAGGTAGGCTGGACGTCATCAAGGCAACCCTTAAGGCGCTCGATTTCGAGTATGCGGATCTGTACGTCGAGTATGAGAAATGGGAATGCGGCGGATCTGTCGAAACGACGCCGGACGTGCTATCCACCTATCGGGAGCTCAAGGATCTTTGCCAAAGTATACACAGTGCCGTAGGCAGCGCCGTGTTGCTGGGATCGTTGAATGCGGAACATGTCAGCAATCACCTAGAGTCGCTCGTCGCCCTGCATGCTGCATTGGGGGCCGAAGTTCGTGGCAAGGCGGCCCGGGCTGGCGTGGCACTGCCGGAGTTTGAGAGTCCAGAAGAGTTGGAAACGTTCTTGCTCAGCCTCGAAGAAATGGATCAGGAAAGGGAGAAGACCAAGCTATTCCGCATGCTCGCCGAATACCTCCGACAGTGTGAAGTCCTGCACAAATCGCAACGCAAACAGGAGCATTATTCCCAGATCAAGGAGGAGGCTTGCGCGGAGTTGCTGGCCTTTGGCGGGGATGGGGCCGATGGCTTTCCCTTTTCTGATTCCCCCCTGGCGACGGCCTGGATTGAAAGCCTCTACACCCTCTCCGGGAACCTTTTCGATGAAGCGGTCGAATTGGTTCGCAACAAGTTCCCCTCACTCGCTAAACTGCTGGAAGATCTCGACCAGACGCACGTTCGCCACCAGGCGACACCCGCTGATTCGGAGGTCAACTCGCCGCTCCCGGTGCCAACAGCTCCGGAGGTCAGCCTGCCATCCTCTGGGCCAGTTGTGCCACCTGCCGTTGGACAACGAGAACACTGCGGGGCCGTTGCGTCGATTGCCCCCCAGCACGAGGTAGAAACCGCGGCTGTTCCGGTCGGCCGCGGGGGCCTGGAGGCTGGGGACGGGACGAAGGAAGATGAGGCTGAGATCGATTCTCTTGGCGCGTTTGAGATTTTATCTCCACCCGTTGCTGGACACGCTTCGACCCCTCTTGCCGAGGCCGAAGTGCTCTCCGCATTAGCCGCTGATTCAGGCGAGGGGCAGGGAGTCTCACTGGACGACCCCGCCACCGCGATTTCGGAGACGGCGGCAGGTTTGGAGACTGCGACGGATCTGGAAATGGACCCCGGCACGGAACCTAATTCCGCTCCCCGCGAAACACCACGGCACGGTGGTGGGGCAGTTGAGTCGTTCCAGGAATTGGGCGTGACGCAACCCCCGCATATCGAGTTTGAGCAAGCCGGACCCACGCCCAGCCGTGAAGAGGGCACCAGAACTGTAGAAGAGTGCCTCTCAATGAGTACCTTCCATTTCGAGAGAGGCGACTACACCTCGGCAACCCTGCTCTTTGCAGCAGAATCCATTGTTAATGCCAATCTAGACTCCGACAACGCGGTCTTGGATTCCCTGTGCTATGTAGCCAACGCACTATCGGGAACGTATCTCGCCCTTAATCCACCAGAATGGGTCGCCCAGCCGGAGTCAGTCCTCCGGGTTAACGACGAGATCATGTGCTTGGTATTTTTGGCCTCGATCCACATGTGCCAAAGGGGCGATTCGACCGTCTGGTGGAACTTTCACGATACTTCCGAGGCCTTCCTAGAGAGATTCAACAGGGTGCCCGCGGTGCGCCGGTTTGCGGAGCTGTGCTGGGAAGTGAGCAAGGTGAACGGAATGTGGACTCTGGTAGGCCAGGGGAAAACCGGAATCGAGGTGGTATCCAGCGAATCGAGCATCACGGAGTTTGTCGCTGAATTCGACCTGGTTCAGAGCATGAAGCGGTCGCGTCAATGCGCCTATATCAACCGAGTCAAGATGCGCCTCACTGAAGGGGAAACATTGAAACGCTTCCACGCTACCCTCAGTGCCCCCCGCAACGGGTCAGTTGCCCCCGATATACTCTCCGCCGTCAGGGGATTCCTCCGGGAAAATCCCGCTGCGATCTGCGACAACTGGCTCAGAGATGACGATCTGGACATCACTGACTACGAACGCCAGGCCGTTATCAGGGGGCTTGAGAAGTTCCAGGAAGTGGTCCGCAAGGCGGCGCAGGCAGTAGAGGCGCTGAGCTTGGCAAAAGAGGCCGATACATCGCAGCGGGCAAGCGAATTAAGTTGCGAGATCGCACGGTTCAAAGACGGGGTGCTCCAGGCGGCTGAGGGGCGCCCGTGGCTGCCGCTGACCCGGGCAATTTTTAAAGAGGCCAACCTATGAACCGCATCTACGGCATTCTGAGCAAGCTGAAGTCACTGGACGGTTGCGATTGCTTCACAGGAATCTTTCCGCGTCTAGACCCGTACCACTCCGCATACCTCGGAAACCTCCGCGATGTGAACGAGATAGCAGACGCCCTTAGCGAAGCCGTTGGGAGCGGTCCACTCGCCTTTGACGCAGCCTTCTTTCATTATGTCGGGCAGGTGGTCCTTGAGTTGAAGGCCGCCAAGGAGATGTCTTGGGAGCCGCTTGACTTCGACTGGAACAGGGTATACCGGGAGGCCGCTCAGGAGATCCATGAGGCCATCAAGGGGGCGAGGGCGCTGGCGGTTTCTTGCGACCGGGAGGGGGTGCCCGACGAGATGGGGTACACCTGGGCGAAGACTTTTTCGGAACTGCAGGAGGAGGTCGAACTGCTGAGCGAACTCCCTGCCTGCCAGCGTCAGGCAGTCGCGAGCTTTATTTGCAGGGCGAAGGGTGCTCTCGAGCGCCACCGAGGGGTGTTTGAGGCACAGATCGTGGAGGTTAAGCAGCTCATCGAAGCGAAGGCGCTACAAAACCCCGTGTCAAGCGAGCTCTTGCAGCTAGTCGAACAGGCGGAGGGACTGATACGAGCCGGGAACTTCCTTGTCGGACCGCAGAAGATATGGCTCGCGCGCAAGGTATTGCTGGGAGAGAGTCGGGAACAAAAGGGCCAATCAAATGTAAACCGCCTCCCCGCCTCGAAGCGGGATTACCCGTCGGTCCAGGTGGCCAAGCCGCTGAGGGCGCTCCTGAGCGCTGCCAAGAGTTACGGGGAGAACCACTTGGGTGAGGAAGTCGCTATCCTCGGGATTGACGGCGTGGCCGCCGAGGTGAAGGCAGAAAGGGGTTTTATCAAGAATTATGTCGTGGGTGGCGGGATGGCGGGCACACTCTTTAAGTCATTCAAGGAGTGGCTCGGCATCTATGAGGATTCCCGCCAGGTAAAGGATTTTACGGCCAAGACGCCAAACTTGCAGAAGGGTTCGAAGACTCCGTACTGGCAAAGTTCCAAAGGGAAGACGAAAGGCATCTTCCTCTTGGCGCAATCCTGGAAGGGCGCGCCCTTTTACACCGATGACCGCAAACACGATAAATTGCACGACAGGGTGCTCTGCGTTATTTTTCTCGATGATGAAGGCGCCGATCGGGTGGGCGTGGTGACCAAACGTATCGAGTCTGCCCTGAGCGAATTGAGTGAAGACTTGAAGCTGCTTAAGGAGCGCTCCGAGCATGAACAGCAGTTTTCCGAGGCTGGACTCGTCGTCGTTCTGACCCCAGGCAATTTCCTTGCCAGGGTCAACGAACCGTATTCGCGCTACTACAGCGACCTAAACAGGTCGACATGGGAAAACAGGGTTGCCCTCATAGACGAACTCGACCTGCTGCGCATCCTGCCGGTTCATGCGCAGTATCGCTATGAGGCGTTTCTGCAGATGATGCTCCCGCGCTTCAAGCAGGCGCATAGCGTGACCTATCGAAGCAGCCAGGCCGTGAACCCTCAAATGTTTTTTGGACGTGATGACGTCATCGACAAGGTCAAGTTCAACGCGACAGTGTTGTTCAGCGGTAGGAAGATGGGGAAGTCCTCCCTACTCAAGTACATCTTCCAGAGTCCTGGCGAGAACGCCCTGGCTCTCTGGGTGCCGTGTTCCGGGATAGCCTCTTGGCGTTCTTGGCAACTGCTTAACAAGATAGGCTCCCAGTTGACCACCCTGCTGCATGACAAGTATTCGATTACCTCGCCTGCCTGGAAGGAAGTGTCGGACCATGCCTACTATGAGATGCAGACGCAGAAGAAGTGCGCGACAGTGCTTGCCGAAATAAAACCCACTTTCGAGAAATTCCTCGCGGATTCGATTATGGAACTAAAAAAACGCGGGTGCAACCGGCTGTTCGTGCTGCTCGACGAGGCCGACGGGTTCGTGCGCGCCGAACGCATAGAGAACGCCGGCCGGCAGGTCAGCGCCACCAGCGCGATCTCCTGGTTCCTGAAGGACCTGGAAACTGTGCGTCATCAAGGCTTCCTCAGGGTTATCTTTGCCGGTTTCGACGAGGTCGGGCAGACTGATGACACATATGCCGCCACCGGCAATTGGGGGTCAATCGAAAAGCTCGGGCCCTTGGCTGAACGGGACGCGCTGGACCTTATCCGGATTCCGCTGGCATCCCTCGGAATCATGGTCGACGAGATTCTAGCGGCCCGCATTCTAGACTACACAAGCGGTCACGCTAGCCTCATCCAGCTCTTTTGCGCCCGACTCGTGGAAAGGATGGCCAGCCTCTATCAGATGGACTGGCCCCTGAACGACTTCATCGTCGACCTTGAGGATGTTGAGGCGGTGATGGACGCCGACGATTACCAGCGGGACATGCGGACCACACTGGAGATGAACCTTAACATCGGGAGGCTTTTGCCACTCAAGCTCCTTTTCTACGCCATCGTGTCTCCGACCGGGTTGGGCCGCGGACACCGACTCAACCTGGCGAGGATAACCTTCGCTGATGTGGAGCGACAGCTGAACGACGACTCGTGTGCCTCACTGGTGCAGGATCCCATGATGATCGAGAGGAGTCTCGAATTGCTCTGCAACCTCGGCCTACTCCGCTCGACAAAGGACGAGAAAGGGCGCGACAACGTCTATTCAGTACAAGCCAGGCACTACGCCGGATATTTGCGCACCAGGAACAATTTTTCCGATCACATAAACCAGGCCCGCAGGGAATCTCTGCAAGATACTAGGGAAACTGTCCCGCGGCAGGTATGGACCGTAACCGACGACGACCTTCGGGTGGTCGCCGACCCTGCGAGGCAGATCCGTTTGATTTTCGGTCTGGATGGCAGCGGCCAGGACTACTTGGCTACGGTGCTGGCCCAGGGGCGCAAAGACTCAAGCAGAAGCAAGGTGGTCGTTAGCGACCGGAAAGCGGAAAATTTGCATGAGGCGCTCCAGGACAGTACCCTCGAGATGCTGATAGTGCAGGATCAGGGGGGCCTTCTCCCCTGGCAAGAGGTAGCCGGCATCCTTTACGCAGCCAAACGGGGTTCCTCTCCCGCCATCCGTTGGCTGGCCGGGCCGAAGACCTGCCAGGAGTATGTCGAATCCGAAGACAGTCTTGCCTTCTCCACGGACGTCATGGGGATGGGGCCGCTTACCCACACCGAACTGGAGGTGTGGGCCGCGCAGGAACTGGGACAGGAACTCTACGGTTCTCCCGGACCCAGCCTCCTGATTTCCGACGCCGACCGGGAGTCAATTGTCGGTGTCCTGGGTGGTTTACTGCCGGTGATGGAGCGTTGGAGGGAGTATCTCGGCAGCGCGCCTCCCGATCCCATCGAACTGCGCCACGCTGAGAAATTCTGCGCGAAGCTCGTCAAGGACCAGAATGCCAAAACCATAGTCCGTAAATTTTCCGATGGCATCCCCAGCGCCCTGCGTTGCGGTATCCGGCTTTTGTTCCAAGTCTGCCACTCCATTTACGGGGGCATGGACGGTTTCGTCTATTCGGACGACGACCTGATCAAACTCCAAGAGTCGCTGGTTTCCCTCGAAGGGCACCACCCAACATGTGTTGCCGAATGGTCGGATTTTGAACGATGGATATCGTTGCTGGAGGTCTGCAAGTTCTTAGGGTTCATCGAGAGCAACCGCGACAAGAGCAACCCCTGGTACAGGATCCAGGCCGGCACGGCCCTGGGGGCGCTGGTGCTCAATCCTAACTTCTGCGTGGGCCATGTCGATAACTAAGCTGAACGGGATACTGTCGGGCAACTACATCCAGGACTACTGCTCTTTCGAGTACCCCTGGTTCCGTGCCGTAGTCAGGCACGTGCGTGCCTTGGAATCATCCTACCTTGTCATCCCGGACGCCTTCGGGGCATTTGACGAACTGTCCTTCTGGCTGGAGGACGAACTCCCCCTCGTGTCCGATTCGGGCAGGCCGCAGGTGATTTACGGGCCGGCGGGGGAGATCGAGTCGGCGGTCGTCGAACGGCTCGTGGAGGAGTTCTCAAGTTCAAACCGTCCGGGGAGTCCTCCCTGGTTCGAGGACCTCCTGTCGGCGTACAGGGACGAAAATTCCCGGGACATACCCCCCCGCGTCTTTCTGCTTCTTCTGCCGCGAGCGGACTCATGGCAATGGCTGGAACAGCTGAGGGCAAGCCAGGAGAGGGCCGGAGTGAATGCCGCCATCTGTATAGTCATCACCAACACCCCGCCCACTGCGGCGCGAAATGTCGTGCGCTATTCGCCGCCGCATCTCTTTGCCAACCTTGAGCGTATTCCCGATTCGGACCGAGACACGGCATTCTGGAATGCCATTCTGAACAGCTTCATAGCCGTCTGGGAGTCGGGGGGGATTCCGGACGTCGCCATGCGTCTCAACGATGATCTCGTTTCCTCGCTAGGCACTTGGGCGGATGCGCACTATTCCAGGCGCAGGGACGAAATCATCACCAAGCACGCGACGGCGGCCCTCCATGGGATAACAGCCGAGGAAGTCATCCGCATGAAGGCTTGGGCCTCCCCAGTTTCCGGGATCAGCCTGAATGAAATGTCGTCGTTGCAGAATTCCGTGGATATCCGGCTATGGCATCGGGGTGCCCTGCAATATCAGGACGGCATATTCGATATAACTCCCCTCGCCGCAAGGCACCTACTTTCTGTTCATAAGGGGCTGTCCGAGGACGAGCGGCTCGCGATCAAGCGGAGAAGGCTCAACAACTCCGCACTCGCGCGCTGGATCTCGGGGTGGGCGACCACGGTCGAAGAGAGCCTGCGACAGGTTGTCCTTTCTCTCGGGGACGGCAGGTTTTATAGCTACCTCCTTATGGCGCCCGCGATCGGGAAGTACCGGTCTCGGTTGGAGGAGCTGCAAAACAATGGCAAAAATAGGGAACTGGGGCCGGACCAGCCCTGCATCGTCATGGCTGAGTCATTCGACATGATCAAATTCGTCTCCCAACAGCCGAAATATCAAAAATGGCAGCAGGACCTCGAGGCTTGGAGACTGGCCCGCAATAGGGTCATCCACGACCGTTCCGTAGACCCCGAGGTGATCAGGAGCATATCAAGGATGGTAAATCTCTTGAGAAGAGACGGGTTTGTCTGACCGGTGCGGGCCGGTCGCCAGCGGCGATGCCAAAGGGCTGGCTGGGGGACGTAATCGAGTCCACCCCTTTACGGTTCTTCGTCATCGTATGGCTCTCCGTCATCGCGTTGCTCATCGCGGGTAGACCAATAAAGCAACGCAACCGGCAGCAGGACACATACCAAGCCTAGATCAGCCACTAATTGCTGAAGGTGACGGCATGCCATCCTCTCATATACCTCGGGATGCCACGAAGGGAATACGAGGAAGGAGAGAAGCAACATGCCTAAGGAGAAACAGAGAATACAAAGCGGCACCGTAAACCAGGGGCATCTCAATTTTTCAGGAACGATTATACTAAATATCATTTTATATATCTCCAAACTCGACCTAAGAGGGGCTTATGCGGCTTCTTTGGGCGGATAGAGGTCGCCGCTGAAGTCGAATCCTGGAAGCAAGCCCTGGATATATATAGGGTGCTCGAAGGAGATTTCATCGCATTGACCTATTAAAAGCTGCCTATGGTTGCTTCTGTAAGACTCGAAGCCTTTTTCGTTAGTCCGGCACGTCGGGCACACCAAATCATCATAGGACGTCATTTCATCAGAGTCATCATCAGAGCCACCAACATTATGAACAAGCTCATGTTCATAACCCGCCCAGTTGCAGCAATCACGTTTACATTTAATGCGGTCTTCACTGGAAAACATAGTTTTCTCCGATGGCTCTAGGCCTATCTGCAATAAAGGGCATGCATACCTTCAGAGGGGATGGACCCACGTGGCGCAAGTCACTCCGTCTTGGAATCATTCCTACTACATGTCTTTCCATATACGCTTATGAGGAACTGAATTGTCTGGACTGGAACGGGCCAGCCCTGCTCTGAGCCTCTCTGATGTCTTTTCTTAAATCCTCAAGCCATACTTCCTCTGCCGTGCTCAACAATGTGTACTCCTCTTGGGCTTTCCGCGGGACATCAAGGCCCGCTTCCGAGAAAACGGAGCATGTTAGTGAGACAAAAACCTGATACGCAATGTCGTTTAGCGGTAACATCGCTGATATCTCTGCCAAGATAGTAAGGCACTCTACATCGAGGGCCCCGTGGATGTAAGATCGAAGCCGCTCCGGTTCGTCGCACGCGAGGACCTCCTCGCGTAGGGCATCCGCGAAAGTCCGGATGTGCTCTGGTAGGATGTCTGTCTTGTTGATAGAGATGTTCTTGGCCATCTCCTGGAGAACATCTATATCACTCAATGCGGCCCCCATTTGTTATATTTTTATTAATTAATAAAACAAGCTATGCCTCAAGCCTGCATAGACACTACCATGCAGCTCTACGAACTGTCAACAAAAAAAATGCTGTGAATCCAATGTGTTACCATGTCGTAGTGCGACCGGGGACGCAGCTGATAAAAATAGAGGCTCCCAGTCGCAGTGCGACTGGGGATATTAAAATATTCACTTTTCCCTGTCGTAGTGCGACAGGGAAAAGTAAAATAGAGGCTCCCTGTAGTAGTGCGACAGGAGAACTAAAAAAAATAGTGTGTACACGGTCGGAGTTCGACAGGGTATTGTTAGAGGATGAGCTATGGTAGTGGCTAAGCACTTGATACAACTGAGATTGTGAAGTTATGGGGGGGGACGAGTTTTTTAAGGAACCGCCCAGGTCCAGAGCGGGGTGGAGGGGCCTTCAGTCCCATCAGGTACTGGACGGTGGACTCTGCGTCGAAAACGGCGCCGTCTTTGCGGTGGTGCCGCGACTCGAAGCGGTTTTCGCCCTGAGCCATGATTCTCCGCATGTGCTCTTGGACCTCTGCGATACTCTCGGTGAACTCCAGATCGCTTATCTTCATCCCCAGCAATTCCTCGGCACCGTATCCGCTCATCCGGCAGTTGGCGTCGTTAGCTTGAAGGATTTGTTCCCTAGTGTCCACCAGCCAGAAACCATCCATGGCCGCCTGGAGGATGGTGCGATGGTGCTCCTTGCTTTCCTGCTTCTCCGTCAGCGCCTCGCGAAGTTTCCTGTCGATTTCGTCGAGGTTGCTGCCGGTCGACTTCGCCACACGATCCACTACAAAGGCTGTGATCACGACCATGACGACGACCTGCACTGCCAGGACCAGAGCTCCGTTCACCTGGGGCGCAGCTGACACGAAGCGGGACAGGATACTTTGGAAGACAATGGACGCCAGGACCAGGGGGAGGAACGCCCGGGACAGCAGGGAGGAGGTCGAGGTTCCGATTAGATATCAATACGTTAACGCAGGAAAACTGTTACCAGTGTAATAATCTGGAGCAACGTCATGACTATCAGTACCAGGCGAAAGGTCCGAGCGTCGGAATTTCTGACAGCAACAGCGTTATTAAGTTCCATAATAATTCCTGCAACCGAGCCGGAAAGGTCCAGTTTGACAGATTTAATTTCATCACATATCGATATTATGGAGGTTTCATATAGCTCATTAATCGTCTTAGAGAGGTATAAAGCTCTATTTTCAATTTGATCGCAAATAGCCTCTTTGTCCCTCTGGTGATCGTCCTGATTTTTATTTTTAGCCTGGGCGAAGTTGGAACTGACGTCAACTTTGAACGAATCTATGTTTTCTGATATTTCCCTTGAGCATAAAGCCACGCTTGTAACGATTGTTTCACACTTAGCGCTAATGTCGGCCGAATGGCCATTCAGGATAGCCGCAATGTCCTTTTTTAGCTTGCCCGGCAGGTCTTTGACTCCCTCTTCTAAACCACTTATATCAGCAAAAACCTGCTTAATATTCTCCATCGGTTGTGCTAACTTTTTAATCCTGCCGGAGAGATCCTCTCCAATTTTCTGCACTGACGGATTGAATAGCTGCACTAGCAGATCATGGATTTCTTTTTCTTCCGGGAAGGCTGCGCTGTTGGCGCTCTCACTGGTATTCATATTTTCTCCTGAAGTTTTCTCATGTCTCTGTGCAATTGGAACACGACACAAGCATTGAAAAGTCTGAGGGCCGGACTTTTTTCCTTGGCGAGTGAATTCCAGCGTCGGGCCATTTCGCTCCTCCATCTCTCTGTCAGAAAGGAGTGAAACTTTCTGGCCGAATCCTCGCTCCGTTGAATTTCATTCAGGCGTGAGGCATACTCCTCTTCCCGCATGGTTTTGACCCGGTTTTTCTCGCCTATCTTGCTTGCCAAATCGTCCAGGCGATCCTGAAGAACCTTGGATCCTGCCGACAAGGACGTGGCTTCTTGCTCCAATTCCCGCTTTATGCCCCGGCATCCGCCCTGCATCCACTCGGAGACAACTTCTAGAGCCTCCCCCGCCAACTCGGAAATTGCCGCGTCGCAATCACCGCGGTCGGATTCGAGGTTCGAGGTGATCCAGTAGGAATCCAGCGCATAGGAGGCTAGACGGCTTCTGATGTACCGGCATTTTTTCCCGCGACCATCGGAAGACAGTGTGGAACTGACATCTTCCTCATGCTTTTCGATTACTCCCGACCTCCTCCATGAGGCACTGCGACACCATTCGTTGTGCGTTTCTATGATACGGGTTGTGATACTCACTATCTCTCTTTCAGCCTTGCTGAATGCACTTTGCAAAGTAGATACGTACTTGCATGAAGCAAAGCCGCCTGCGACGCTGATCCCGGAGGTCGAGGACGTCTTTCGGCTGACGTCGCCCCGATATCTCTTGTTTACGGCAGCCCGCTCTGCGGTCTCAGAGAGCGAACTCCCAACGGCGTCGGATATCTTTGTCAAGCCATCAATGGCCTTATCCAACTCCTCAATGGTCTCCTCCCGCTCCTCCGCTACGGTCTGCCGGTGGCTCATGATCTGCCGAAACCAGGAAAAAGGGGCGGCGAGCCTGGACCATTCGTCCGATGCATCCAACACTGTCGCCCGCAGCTCAGCCAGGATTTCTTCCATTACCGGCAACGCTCGCTCGTGAAGCCCCGGATGGTTTTCCCGCAGGTCGTGCCAGGAAGTCCCCACGTCGACAGGGAACAGAAGATCGGCAAGGATGCCCGAAATCTTCGGATCTTTGAGAAAGGCGGAGGACTGTTGCGCGATTTCGGAACGAAGCGCCCCGGCATCGAGGGGAATTTCCTTAGTGAATCGGTCTCGCATGGTCTGGAGACTCAGGGAATAGGTCGTGACGAATCTGAATCTGTCCGGGATCGCTCTCCAGTTCTCCAGAAAAGGTATGCCGCAGCCGTCCTGGGGAAAGAGTTTGTCCAGAGAATTCGCCTTGGAAACCAGCAATACGACCTCCATTATCGGGAGGTATTTCTCGGCGACCGCCGAGACATGCCTTTTTTCCTCCAGGGTACTGCTGTCAACCCCCGGCAGATCGAGTATTTCGATGGGCGGGGAGTCGCAACCGAAGTAGCACGAGGGAATGAACAGCTTGACCGGATCGGAGAACACCTCGCCTCCCTCAGCGCGCTCTCGGACGGTTTGCAGCCAGTGCACGAGCTGGTCGGCATCCAGACCCGAACGGGTCTCCGCTCCGGTTGATGCGTGCCACCTGTCATCGGCGGACCGGCGATAGAAGATGGCCGTGGAGGTCGAGGATTTCCCCTCAGGGCGCCCCGCGCGGAGGACACGGTCCACCTCCCCTGAGTTTACCCCCATCAGACGCAAAATCAGCGTGGTCTTACCGACCTGTGACCTCCCATACACCGCGACGTTGCAGGTTGACTCCCCCCTTCCCGGGAGAAGGTGCCTAACCTCGGGAGAAAGCCCATCCCTGAAGTCCCCGATTGCGGCATGGGCCCAGTCCAGGCGCCTGTTCCATCTGCTAAGCAAAGACTTGCAGGTCTTCACGGATCGCGGTCCTGAAATCGTCGATGCAACTCTTCGCCTGTGCCGAGGCGTGCCCGATATTGAGTCTTGCCCCGAACTCTCTGTTAATGCCGAGCTTATCGGAAAGCCGCTGAATCAACTGCCTCCTTTGGATGTCGATCAGGGTGTCGTACGCCTGCATGCAACGCTCTTTGGTCGCCTGCTTCATGTGCTCCAATGCGGCTTCGCAGCGGTAATAGTCCGCCGAGCTATCGCGGTTGGCCGCCTCGACCGCCGCATACAGCACCCCGCCTACGACCAACGCGCCGGTTACGGCCGTTGCCGCGGAACCGGTTATACCCATTAGGGAAAGGACCGCCGGGACCGAGTCGATTTTACCGTCCAAGGAATCCTGCATGCCAAAACTGGCGGCCATGGCTTTGAAGACAAACCTGTAGGTTTCCTGCCACTGCTCGAAGTCGCCCCGAAACGCCTGGTGGTCAATGCCTTTGCCCGTCTCAACGAACTTCTCTCCATCCACGCCCAGGTACTCGGGCCTTTCCGCCGTCATGCGAAACCATTCGACAGCCAGCAGCGGCAGTACTTCGACCGCCTTTTTCGCGTTTTCATCCGCCGTAAATTCCGCGTCTTTGCGGCCACCGTAGATGGCCTCCAGATTTTGTTGGATCGGGGCAGAAAGCTTCAAGGCCCCGAAGGACTCCTTAACCGTAGGCAGGGTGCTCAATTCGGACGGGGACGAAACGCCGAGGATATGGAGATTGCGCTTAACCTGGTTCCCCAGCCCGGCCAGGAATTCCTGATGGAACTCCTTCGGCATCCAGGCGCTCAGAATGTCATCCTTGAACTGCATCTGCCTTTTCCGCTCCGAGTCGGTGAGCCAACTCCAGCAACGCTCGAAAACGTTGGGACGCGTCTTTTCCAGGCTTTGGCCGGGATTGACTTTGCTCCGGTGGCGCTCGAGCACCTCCGACAAACCAAGTTGCAGATCGGAACGAAATTCCCTTGCCTTTTCATCAAAGACGCGCAGGATGTCCGCCAGCTTCTTGTCCTGCTGCAACCCATCCACCTCAGCCGCGGCCTTGACCGCAGAGGTGACGCTGCGTATGGTCCACAGCCCTTCGGTCTTCAACAAAGAGTCAAGATGACGCAGCTGGCGTTTCTGGACCGTCTGTGTGGTGACGCTGTATTTTATTATCGCCTGCCGCAATTCGGGAAACCAACGTTGCCGGTAGTCCTTCCCAGTTCCGCTACAGATGACGCGGTCCATTTCCTCATCGCCAAGAGAGAAGACCTCCTTGACCGTCTGCCGAAGACTGGCACGATGGTTGTCGTCCCAGTCTTCCGTCTGCGTTACAACGATGATCGGAGTGGCCCCTTCTAACTGGTTCAGCACCTCGGCGATGAGGCGCTTATTATCACCCTGGGCCAGTCTCGTTTCATCGCACACGAAAATGCAGCTTCCCGATGCAGTGAGGGCATGCTGCATCAGTTCCTGCCACCATTCCGAGTTCCCTTCCTCTAAGCCCGGCAGGAGTGCGAACTGAAACGAGTTGCCGCGAATAGTCTGTGGCACCTCAAGAACGGGAAGTTGGTTGAAAGCTCCCTCTTCCGGGTAGAAGCAGCCCTGTAACATATCGAGGAAACGGGCGGAGTCCAGCGGTTTCACTTCGCGGGCGAACTCGAAATTTTCCTTGACCTCACGCAAACGGTACTGCTCCGAGCAGCAGCGGTGGCTTGCCTTCCCGGTTTCCCGCACCAGAACGGGTACCTTTTCTCCACGCCCCTCGTTGGGTTGCAGGACCGAAGGAGATAATCCGTAAATTTCCTGTATCAGAGTCGTTTTCCCTGCGCCCTGCAACCCCGTGACTGCCACGGTGTCATGCTCGAAGAGTAAGGACGAATAAAGGAGCTTACGCGAAACCGTTTCGAGTTTTTGTTCGATATCGTTGTCGTTCAGCCTGGTACCCCAAGCCTGCAAGCGGGTCATCCAGTAGATCAACGAATTAAGGTGTTGTAACGATTTAGACATGGTCTCTCCTTATTGATGGGCTTCCTTGCATGGCAGGCTGGCATTACTCAAACGGGTAAAGGGAGTCTCTACTTCGACACCATCGGGTAGTCTTTTCGGTACAAACTAAAGTTATCTGAAGCGATTATCTATGCCCCCCGGGTTTATAGCATAATTGCCCACCCGGCCCAAACGATTTGGGACTGTCAATTGAGTTTTTTTTGCAAAAAGGCCTCCCGGTGCGGTGGCAGAATAGAGAGGGTGTTGTACTGCATGGACACTCTCATTATCCTTCAGAAGGCGCCTTGGGACCTGGCGAGGGAACTAAAATTTCTATTCAGAAAAAGTCCGCAGGATGCCGTGAACCTCTGTAAGACAAACGGAAAGACGGCAGTCACCGGCCAAATGTTATTGATGCGGCTAAAAGGAGGCGAGGAAATGTCGACAGCGTCCCACCTGGCACCAACGAGAGATGAGCACTGCATTCCTTTCAACTGGCACGTCTGATAACACGTGGCATCACCCCTGAGCAGGCAGAACGGTCATGAAACACGGTCCGGTCTGAAGTCGCCGGATGCCTGAATCTGCATGGTCTGGCAGAGAAAAATGGATTTCTACCGGCACAGAGGGATCAATTCTTCCGGTCGGCGGGAGGCGTGCACATCGTCTGCGGCCTAGCTGGCGCATCATGACCATGTACCTAAAGGAGGACGCCTTCGCTGTGGCTCTGATTGACACGCCACCCAAAAACTGCTATACGAAATGCAAACATTTTGCAAACACTGGGACCACCCAAATCCTGTAATTCTAGCATGTTAGGGGTAGTGGTGGAGATCCCGTTCATCTCCACCAATAAAAACAATTACTTACAGATAATTACACAAGCCCTTAATCGTACAAAATGAAAAGTATACGGTCTAGTATACGCTCTTCCTGCTTTGCCGCAGTGTTAATATTGTTGCCTATACCACTCCGCCTTCCTCCTCGCTCAATTACCTTCTAAACATTCCAGCCAGTTATTTTCCGGCAACATTAGTTACCAGTTTGACGTCAAAGAAGTTTTGGTGTATGTTTTGCGAGTTTTAATTTGGCAGAATTATCAAACAATTCAGATAGGGAATCGAGCGCCATTTCTAGTACGGACTATGAGTAATTACCACCTTGATTTTCTTTTAACTTGCCTGCAAGTTAGCAACACATTGAAAATTCCACATTTACCATTGCAGTTTTATTCGGAGGTGAACTTTTATGAAACTGAATGACATCGAGATAAATAATTATCGTAGTATAAAGGCCATCAAACTAAATATTGAGGACATATCGGCTAGCAAGCTTTCAATTTTGTTTGGGGTCAATGAAACGGGCAAAACTAACATATTAAAAGCCATCAGTCTTATAAATGATGATGCTGGCTTTAAATACTCACAAGATTGCGAAAAAGTTGCATTTAAGCAAGACGAGAAAGTATCAATTTCCTGCCACTATACTATTGAAAGCGATGATCATTTTTACACATTCCTTAGAACATTACCTCTGCCAGAAAGCCTATCGAATAGCATCAAAATTGATTTTATTACTAAAATAATAGAATATGATTCAGCATCAAATCGGACAGAAACATTATATTTGACTTTTTCTGGCATTTCGTTTTCCGATTATTTTTTAAATAGAGATGAATTAATTGTTTATGAAAAATCAGATTTAGGGTCTCTTGGACTTGAACTTGAAGATCTTGATGAGCAAAATCTCGATGAACTGTTATGGGAAAGCTTTGTCCCACTGGTAAAAACTCTTCAGCCAAAAGTCATTTTCTGGAAATCAGCACCTGAATACCTAATCAATAAACCCATCAATTTGGATGAATTTCAGACTACACCTAATACGTCTATCCCTTTGAAAAATATTTTTTCTCTCGCCGGCTATAATGGCGATAGTCTTAAAAAACTGCTAAGTAAAATTAAGGTAGATACTGATGAAAGATCTACAATAGAGGAAACACTCTCTGAAACTGTTACCGAACATATTAACAAACTCTGGCCAGATCACAACATAAACATTAAACTTCGTATCGAAGGTAATGTCTGCACAGTGTCTATCGAAGATAAAGATAACAAAAAACAGAAATTTTCAATGGAGCAGCGAAGTGACGGTTTTAAACATTTTATTTCCATCCTTTTAACTCTATCAGCTGAAAACATGACTAAACAACTCGTCAACAATATCATCTTACTTGACGAGCCTGAAAATAGTTTACACCCAAGCAGCATAAAATATTTGTTATCCGAACTACTTAATATTGGAAAAAGAAATGTTATATTTGTTGCATCCCATTCGATCTTCATGGTTGATAGAAAAAATCTTAATCGGCACTTCACTGTTTCCAAGCAGGAAAACCACACTACTGTTGAACGAATTGATCCAGAAAACCCAATGCAAGAAGAAGTCATTTATGAAGCGCTCGGAACTTCATTATATGAAATCATTGAACCTAATGTACTCATATTCGAAGGAAGGACAGATAAAGACCTTTTTGATAATTTCACGGCAAAACTCAAGACCAAGATAAAACCAGCCAAAATAAAGTCCATTTCTGCGACAGGCGCCGAAAAGATACCGAGGTATGCAAAGTTTTTCAATACTTTGCTTGTTAAAGGCATAATAGTTGTTGATTCAGACCAAGACGGAAGAGAAGCCAAACGTTTAATCGGAGAGCAATCCTGTAAGGTGAAGCCAAAGACGTTTGAAATAAATGATTTAGTTCAACTCCCAAAAGCCAACTCGACACTAGAAGACCTGCTTCCAATTGAAACAATTGCGCAGGTTGCAACCAGTTTATATGACTACCAGTTTATGCTTAATGACAGTTTACCTGTTATTGACCAAATCAAAAGAATCAAGCGAGAAAACAATATCAACAAAGACCAAAAGCTTGAAGACTTCAAAACTAAAGTGGTATTTACAATAATGTCAGACTTAAAGAAACTCAATATATCCGCCACCGAAACTAAATATCATCTTTACATAGATTTCCTTAACGCACTCCATACTAAAATAAAAGAGCCATGAAAAGCAGAAAATCACAGTCAAAATCCTCAGTCAAAAACCGTTTCACAATCGCGCTTTTTCCTTATTGGCTTGCTTTGTTCTACAATCATCAGTAAGGCGATATTTGTCCTTGATTTTAATCATGGAATACATTAATAAGAGTCTGTTACTTCACCTTTGGGGAGGCCTGAACATGGCAAAAATAAGCGAACAAAATTTGAGAGTTATTTCGTCAACGCCAACATTAGAAGACACAGCGAAAAGCGCAGAAAAAAGGTTCGAGTATGAAAACTACCGAAATGATTATCTAAAAGGCACGAATGGCTTGGGAGCGCAAAATGCCGTCTCCGCATTTAACGAACTGCGCACGCTTATTGCCAATAGTATCCCCAGGATCCAAGCCTCTGCGCCGGCACTGAAAATTCATGTGGTCAGCAATGACCATAATTCTAAAGCAATTTCATTATCTTCTGCGGGTAATGATTTGCACATCGTATGGAAGGTCCAGTCTACCAACTGCCTGCAAGGTGCGGTACTAAATGTTGAACTTTGGACGAACCTGCCTGTATCCGGATTTCCCCTTTCCGCTCAAGACACCAAGCCAGCCAAAACCAAAACCTTCTCTGCAGACGTAACAGAAGGCCATGAAGCTGGGTGGACCCACGCAGGACCCGACTATTTAACTGACCAGCATATACTTTCCAACATAGAAGCAGCGGACTACATCCTAAATTGGTGGCTGGAAAATATCGTCATTAAAAAGTAGTTAAGGGATTTGCGATATACGTTTAAGGGGAACTTCCCTAGGCGCCGATCTCCGATCTGCGCCTAGGGATACTTTGCCTCAGCGTAACTGTATTCGTACGACCTCCTCAATACATTTTTTACCGCTGTCGCTGTCCAATTCCCTGCCTTACCCCTGGCGGTGAGGATGCCTTCTGCGTTGAGGTTCGCAGCAATCTTCAATAGGCTGCGCCCTTGATCCCGATACTCCTTGATGACTGGTGCAAGTTTCAACGCGAAGGCGTCCGCTTTTTTGCCTTTGACGAGGTTGCCAGCAACTGAGCCTTTCGCTTGTTCGTCAGCTGTAAGGTCACGTGGGTTGCCACACTTCAAACCGCGTGCCTTGCGTGCAGCAAGTGCGCTTTTCGTCCGTTCGCTTATCATCTTGCCTTCATGCTCCGCAACTGCTGCCAGAATATGGATTGTGAGCTGCCGTTTCGAAAACGATTAGACGAAAAAAAGCGGCACAGCGGCCGCTCTTTTCCCCTTCTTTCGGATTTTCGCGTCGCTCCCGTCACGAATTGCTAGCTCACCTCCGTAGTTATGCTCGCTGCGTCCATTTCCCTAGTCACCTTCAATGTCCTCGTTGGCATCGTTGAGTACAAACCCTTCGTCGTGGAT
>Ga0209123_1001835_pt1 | contig 19527 bp, 17 predicted proteins | sample BarGraIncu00431A_FD_184500 | JGI IMG/M metagenome (GOLD analysis project Ga0209123, IMG submission 184500) | Arctic peat soil microbial communities from Barrow, Alaska, USA - Barrow Graham LP Incubations 004-31A (SPAdes) (version 2) | ecosystem: Environmental > Terrestrial > Soil > Wetlands >... | reverse complement strand
GATGTTACAACCTGCAATCAGAGTTAGTCACCCAATTAAAGGAAGAATACCGGAAGCTATGGGAAAAGCAGTAAAGGATCTGATGGAAGATGAAAAAACAGTGTACTGGGAGCGTATGGCTTTTATGTTTGAATTTCCAAATATTGCTGAAACCATCAATGGAAACAGTCTATCCTTGAGTATTGGTGGGGTGAGGGCATACAATCATGAGAATCTTTACAGCCGCAAAATTGAGGAACATTTCAAGGTGTTCATTGGTTTTAAGAACCTTGTTTGCACAAATCTGTGTATTTCAACAGATGGCTTCAAAAAGGAAATAAAGGTAAAATCACTTTCTGAACTGGCTTTGGAGGTTTATCAGCTGTTGGCTGATTTTAAAATTGAAAAACAATTGAATCAGCTTCATCAGTTGGGAGACTATTATCTTACAGAGAAGCAGTTTGCTCAATTATTGGGCAGGTTAAGAATGTATCAATATTTGTTACCTGCCCAGAAGAGATCCATTATGCCCATACCAATCAATGAATCCCAGGTATCCGCAATTGCCAGGGAATACTATCAGGATAAATCATTCTGCCGTAATGTAAATGGTGATATTAATCTGTGGAAGCTTTACAATTTGTTCACTGGAGCCAATAAGACATCCTACATTGATACCTTTTTAGATAGAGGTGCTGGTTGTTCCAATTTTGTAAATTCTATTGCCTCTCATCTTGAATCAGGAACCACCTCCTGGTATCTCAGTTAAACAAATACATGTTGAATTTCATATAACTATTAATGAAAGACCACAATAGAGAGTATATCCTTGAACTCTTTAAGATTGTCAGCACAACCAGCATACTGGTCATTGACCATAAAGGTACTTTGAAAAGGCTGCATTGCCCTTTTAAAGTGATAGCCGTAGTAGGGTTGCCTCCACAGATCATCGTGGGGGCTCTCTACTTGGTTGATGCAGTTAAAATGACACTTGAGCTGAAGGAGGTATTTATAATTGAAGGCCAGGGATACTACATCTGGATTTTCCGGATACTATGATTATTTGGAATAGCAGTCTTCATTACTGCTTATCGGGAGAATTGGCCATTTTCTCCTTTAGTTTTCTAATGGGCAGGTTTTTATGCTGTATTTTTTTGACTGTTTTTGAGACCGTTTTTTACCTGCATTGAACAAAAATTAAAAACCACTGAAAAATGGCACTATCAGGAGCTGCAAGAAATTGTGGCTCCTTGATTTTTTATTATTCACAAGCAAATTCCATTTGATATTTAAAAATCAAATTATTAACAAATAAAACCAGGGAATAATTTCTGATTAAGATTTTTCTTTGGGAACTTTTAGGCCTGCTTCCCTAGCTTCACTTATACCTATGGCTATTGCCTGTTAACGGCTTTATGATGTGAAGGAATTAAACGATAAACATTAAGACAGAAATAGCCGCATAATAGCTTACTTTATTGGATTGGCTGTATTATATTTTGGAAAAATTCATAACAAATTTTAGTTTCCTATAAGAGTATGTGATTCAAAAGTAACACCCTTACATTGCTTACACTTTGTTTTCAGAAAATTCTTAATAAAGTAAAGTTCAAGTTCAAGAGCAAATCTCATGTAAAATACTGGTAATATCAGACCTGCAATTTTTTCAATTGAACCTTCATCATTTACTTCACATAGCTTTTTCCCAAAAATATTGATAGTTAAAAGAACTACAATATTCATTTGTTCTGATTTAATAGGAATCAATTTACATATTATTGAACCTTCATTTTTATTCTTCTGGTCACTTGTACAAGGAACGTATTTCCCCTCTTCTATTGCTTTAATCTTATCTGGTAAAATCACATAGCTATTCGTTTGAGAAAGCAAGTGATTTAAAGTAGACTTTGGATTTGACAAAACCTCATCTATCGGGAGATCGTCAAATAAATTTGTATTCCACAGTTTATTTTCAATTTTACTTCCGTTTATACCGTAGTAAAAACTAACAGAGATGTCAAGAGAATTTAAATCAAATGAATCTGCTAAAGCTCTGATTAAATTATCTGTTAATACTTCAATCTGTTTTTCAGGTTTAGTTGTTGATTTATATGCGGAATATTTTTCTAAATTAACTGGTACATCAATGAATTCCTTTAATCTATCCACCTTTTTTAATACAGTAGTATTCATTGATCTTATGAGTATCTTAAGTATTGCATGTCCGTCTTTATTGGAAATCATATTTTTCCTATCAGCTAAAGCTTTGAGAAAAATTACGCTTATATGAACTATGATTAATCCAATAGTAAAAAAGAACCAAAAGGTTGTTAACTCATCGTTTTTGTCTACTGCATTATAATTATAAAAAGCTTTTTTAAATAATCCGTATTTGCCACTAATCATTATAAAGGAACACCAAACTGGTATCAATCCGTATGTCAAAGTTGAAATTACATAATGATCCTGCAAGTAATCATATATTGTCCTACCTAAAGGTTGGTTTTTGGATTTACTCATGATTAATGGAAATCAGTTCATCAAAATCATCAATGTAAGCACTTACAACAATATTCCTTTTTTGAGAAATGTTTTTTATTTTTATGTTGAAAATGAATAAGTTCTTAAACGTTACTAAAATATTATTGAGCAACAATTTACATTTAATAAATAACCTTTTCATAGATTTTGTATTAAAAGATAAAACTTAAATAAACAATGGAGAATTAAGAATAAAGGTCAAATATATTAAAAATACTTGTTGAAATAAAAAAATCAGGAGAGAAATTTCTTGAAAACATAACTGAATAGTCATATTTCAGAAAAACAAATGGTTATTATTACAAACTAACTAATTCTGATTGCGAGTTTGATTTTGTCTTGTCACAGTCTTAATAAATCTATTGAATTTATCTGTTATCCCATTTAGTCTTCTGCCAGTCACTTATTATTCCTTCATTATTGCATCTTGAGCATACCCAATGGATTTCACTATTTGCACTCAAAAACTCACAGTTAATGGTTCCCACACATTTCTTTTTAAAACATCTGATACCAGAATAAATTACGGAGGAAGCTGATTCTTTAGTAGTCTCATCAACTACCAATGCCATAAAACTGGCTAATTCCCTTGCTTCTTTTGGCATCTTGGTAGGAATATTCCCAGTTTCATCTATGAAATGGGTCATGTTAGTTATGTACATCGCAAATGCTAATTAAAACTTATGAAAGGCTCAAAATTAGCTGAATTTTATTTACACTGTATTGACTTTTAAGATTATTGTATCTGGTAAATTACATTGTCCAACTTTTTGAAACAATAATGACCTGTGATCACTAAAAAGATAGAGGCTTCCCCTATCATATGCCTTTATAATAAAGTTTTCAGTAAAGGATTACCCCACAGTCAATAAAAACACAATTGTCATTAAATGGGCTTAATGTAGCATCCAATTAGTGAAAAACAATTAATTGAAATAAATCCAACCCTTTAAAAGAAAAGTTTCATTTTCATAAAGATAAACCTCACTTTGACAGGTTCTTTTCCCGTTATCCAGCTAAACAGCCTAACATAAGAAGTGACAGTAAAGAATACACATACAATAGTATATTTATCCATATATTCAAAGCAATAATACTCTGGTTCGCATTAAATCAAAAATATTTATATCCAGAGTCAATGTTTAGGATATGGTATTGTCCAAAATTGAATATTAAGCCCAAGAATATGCTGAACAGTTTAAACTTGAAAATTCAATTTACAGTAAATGTAAAAAAGAATTATAAAATGAGATGTCATAAACTAAACTGTAACACAAACACTTCTGAATTTTTTATTCTGTTTTCATAGCTCATTTTAAAAAGCAGTTTTATCCAGATTTAATGTTATGTCAATCTGAGTCATGTTTTTATTATGATTTTAAATGTTTTAAATTGCTACCTTTGCATACAACAATAAAGAAATATGAATTTTTTAAATAGTGATATAGGTTCAGCAAAAGACAACTTTAAAAGTCCAATACATAATTGGTATAAGTTTACTGCTGGCTTTTCCCATCATTTTGTTGACGAAATAATTCTTTTGGAAAATCTTAAAAAGAAAAAGGATTCTCAAATATTTGACCCCTTTGCTGGTTGTGGAACTACACTTGTATCCTGCCAGAAAGTTGAAATCCCTGCCGTTGGAAATGAAGGACAAGAATTCATGTACGATGTTATAAGAGCAAAGCTTAATTGGTCTCTTGACAGAATCAAATTTGAAAATTACCTACAGTTAATTAAAGATGTTATGACAGAAGGTTATGCCAACTTTGATAATGAAAATACTCCTCACGCACTTTTAAAAACTCTTTACACAAAAGACACACTAGCAAAGCTTTATTTGATTAAGAATGCAACCTTATCATTAGACTCATTGGATTATACATTGTTCTTTAAATTAGCATTAAGCCAAACGCTACACAAGGTTTCTATTCACCCTATTGCAGTTCCATACATTTCTCGAAACAAAACGCTTTCACATACTGATAAACCTTGGGAATTTTTCGAGAGTATATCAAGACAAATGTTTGCTGATACAATTGAATATTTTGATAAGAGAAAAACGTCTAAAATACACCTGCAAGATTCAAGATTTCAAAACAATCAAATTGATGTAGGTGAGTGCAACTTGTGTATTACTTCACCGCCTTATTTGAATAATCTTGATTATGGTGAAGTTTCAAAAGTGCATACACATTTTTTTGATATTACCAACAATTGGTCTGACATTACAAAAAATGTCAGACATAATCTAGTAACAGGTTCTACAACTCACTATACTGAATCTACATTCCAAATTGAAGAATTTAAGAAATCTGAATTTTATTTAACCAACACAATTATCGCAGAAGAATTAATAGTAACAGCTGAGAAAATTAAATCTATTGCAAAAGAGAGGTCAGGTAAAAAGAGTTTTGATATTTTAACTTTGCTGTACTTTCAAGATATGTTTGAAGTATTAAAAGAAATTCGAAGAGTAGTAAGAAAAAGAAATAACTCATATTTAATTTTAGGTGATTCAGCGCCATATGGTATTTTAGTACATACTACTGAAATACTTGGAAGAATTGCTCAAAACATTGGTTTTAAGTCATTTAATATTCATAAAATTAGAACGAGAGGAACTAAATGGAAATCTTTAAAATATCGACACAGCCTTGAGCTATCAGAAAATGTTTTAATAATAAAATGATAAAATATATTGACATAAGTAGATCATATCAACATCCTCTGCCATTTTTTAATGAAGATCAAGCAAGATGTTATTCTTCTTTAGAAAAAGGTTGGAGCTTTTCCTACGTTTATCATTTTACTGAACTTAAAAATGTATTTATCGCTTTAAAAAATATTCCATACCAAGGCAAAGACGATTTCTCTAAAAAAGCAATAAATTCAGGTCTGCCATTTTCAAAAACGGTTTGGGACAGTCGGAGAATATTGGAACAGTTAAATGCCTTGATAAATTTTGAGTTGATAACTAAAGAATATAAAATCGAGAAAAATTTCTTTGTTGAAGAAACTTACTCCAGTGAATTAACTGATAGCGACATTCAACTATTCACAAATATTTACCACAATTACTTCCGCTTCAAAGAAATTCATTCTTGGTTGTTAAACCCAATTCAAGAAAACCATGAGTCATTTCTGAATCAAGTAACACCGGACAATTTATCTGAAAATTCGAAACCAATTTTTCCTTTCTTTATTGAAAATCGATTTAATGATGCTTTTATTTTTTCATTAACCGACAAAACAGAGATCTTCCGAATTCCAAATGACAAAAATTGCAATAATGGTGGACTTATGAGGTTTTGGGATGTATATGTTAAGTGGGGACAGGAATTGAAACTTCTAGAAAAGTTTAATCTAAAGAACCTTGATTTTGAACTTTCAAATAACACGAGATCATTTTCCTGTGTATATTATGTAAATAAAGAAAAGCCTAAGTTAGACTTATTGGATTTTATTAAATCAGATTATGTAGGAAAACACATACACATTCCCAATCTAATCCTTAAAATTGCTCTTAAATATAGGTATAAGATTGAGGATATTAAAAATTTAATAATTGAACAAGCATTGGCAGATAGCAATTCATTTAGCTTACAAAGGACCTCAGAGATTTTTATCAGGAACACGGAAATAAATTTTGTGCCCAAATTCAATGATTCATACATTTCACATTTGCTTTTACAATGATAGAAAACACGAACAATCTACTTAAAAACCTGTTAGAAAACAGAGGGATAGTACCCGATTCATCAAAGCAATTTGAAAAATTGGGCTTATCATTTAATCCATTTCCAAAAGCAGGAATAACGGATTTGAATAGCACTCCTTACTTAATTGGAAAGTTAGAACCTATTGATGATGATGTACGAAAAGGAGTTTTAGAATTTATTATTGACTCCCTTTCACTTCAAAATAGCATCTCTAATGATAAATATATAAGCGCTGTTATTCGAGGTGACTACGGTTTGGGGAAAACACAGACATTACTTTATGCAAAGTATCTTCTGGAGCTCTTCAATCAGCATACGGACTACGATAAACGTCCTTATGTTGTTTTCATTGATAATCCTGGAGCAAAACTTACTGAATTAATAGGGGCAATAATTTCACAAATTGGTGAAGAGAATTTCAAGCGCTATTTATGGAATATTTCATTTGAAGCGATAGCATCAAACAAACAATTTAAAAGTGAAATACTTAAATTTAGACCACAAGCCATTAGTTTATTTGATGATGATACTGATCCATTTGACCCTGTAAATTTAGTTAGTTATAAAACGTTCTTAGATGCTTGGTATTCTAAAATACTAAATGCTCTTCCAAAAAAGAAAAAAGAATTTCAGGATAAGCTAAAAGGTTTTATTGTTTCGATATTTACTACACATTTTGATAACCAAACTATTGCGATGTATTTCTACGATATACTGGCAGAGAACATTGGAATTAATAAAACTTGGGAAGCCATTACTAACGGCAGTGTAAAAGATTTGGAAAAGAAGGAAGTTTATATTATCCGTGCTATAGTAAAGTTAATTGAATCGCTTGGCTACACTGACTTTTATATTTTAGTTGATGAATTTGAAGATGTTACAGCGGGTCGTTTATCAACAAGTGAAATTGACAGATATGTTACAAACCTTAGGGCATTGATTGATAAAGAACGAAATTGGTGTTCTTTATTTGCAATGACACCACCAGCTTTACAACGACTAAAATCAGTTTCACCCCCATTAGCTGAAAGAATCAGCAGTAGGGTAGTTGATTTGAAATCATTGAATGATATCAGAGCAAAAGCTATTATAATTAATTATCTCAATCTTGCACGAGAAGATTCAACTGATTTATTTCCATTTGATGAATCAGGAATAGTAGAACTGAAATTAAAATCACACGGAATTCCGAGAGTATTTCTAAAAAGTTGTTTTACATTAATCCAAAGAGCATTGGAAGAACTGAAGCAAGATGAAACAATCAATGAACAATTTGTGATCAAACATTTTCAAATCGAAGAAGAATAGATATTGTAATGGAAACATGGAGCGATAATCAAATTCATTCTGACTTTAAAGTAAAGTTTTTCCTTGATACAAATATTCTAAGTTATCTAGTTGATAAAACCTATTCAGGACTTACTCAGGCTATAAAGTTTTTAATTGAATGCGATTTTGTAGAACTTAAAAGTTCACAGTATGTTATTTTTGAATTTGTAGGTATCCGTAAAAGAGAACATTTTATGCGATGCATTCTTAAAAAGTCAACTGGAAAATGTGGCAAAGTAAATTTAAGTTCATTATTAAAATATCGAGATGGCTTCTCTCATGATGGATTAGATTATTTTTCTGAGTCAAAATCAATTAAAGGGAAAGTTTTAAGGGAATTAGAAAAAATCACTAATGAGTTTTCTGTTGATTACAAAACACATGAGATTCATACCCTGCTTTGGAAACCAATATTTGATATAATCCTTTCTTCAAAAATATCAAGGGAAGATAGTGTTGTGCTTATTTCAAGTATTTTTCCTTCTCAATTAATTAAGGAAGAAGGTATGATTCTGCTGACAAATGACACTCAATTTGAGGGCGCAAATAGCGAGAAAAATTTTCAACGTAAAATCAATTCAACTTTTAGAGTTAACAACATATATCGGCCTGAGATTATTCATATTGAGAAATTTACATGTAATGGGAAAACAGTAAACTTAGCTAATAAAGCTGAAGATTCTCGGGCAGTACTATTGATGTTTAATAAAGTACAAAATCATCAAATCAAGAAAAATAGGAAATTCTACTTAGGTAAAACGATTCCTGTTCCGCAACGTGCACCCCAAAATGCTATTTGTTTTGAATTACCCGCAAATGCAGTCCTTTATGAAAATACGCATTTAGTGATTATCGGAAAAGACCTAGATTTTTATTATACAACTAAATCACCCATAAGTGATTATCGAAACCAAATGAATCCCCTGGTATATCCTTACCGAGATAATTCTTCTCAAAGATTAAGCTTCTTATTTAGGGAAATTGATAATGAAGGAATACAAATTGTTCATCCGTTACCTATGATGCAGAAAATTAGGCAATCTGGAAACTTGATATTTATTCACCCCGATACATTTTAATTTTATTAAATATATTTGATAATTATCGTCTTGAATTTTGAATATTCTTGTTTTGCTATTGCTTTTATTACCTTATGATAATATTTTATGTGATTAGGAGGACTCATTGGCCAACAATTTTACTGTAATTTAATTATCTTGCCTTAAACATTCCATCTTAAAATTTAATCTTGAGCATTAATACAATGAGCAGGAATTCAAAAGATAAATGTATTCCTCAAAATATATTTATGTATCTTACCCGCTTAAATTCAGATTTTAACTAAATGCCTAACCAGAATCCTGAACAATTTGCCAGAGATCAAATTGACAAGCAGTTGACAGCTTGTGGATGGACTATTCAAAGCATTAAAAAGGTCAATCTGCATGTTGGTATTGGTGTTGCTGTGAAGGAATACCTGACTGATGTTGGTCCTGCTGACTATGTGTTATTTGTTGATGGGAAACCTTGTGGTGTAATTGAAGCAAAAAAGGAAGAAGAAGGGCATAAATTAAATACCCATGAAAACCAGTCTGAAGGATATGCAGCATCAAAACTCAAACACCTTAATAATAAATCATTACAATTTGTTTATATCAGTACAGGAGAGATAACCAGATTTACAGACTTTACAGATCCTAAACCAAGAGCCAGGGAAGTATTTAGTTTTCACAGACCAGAATGCCTGAGAGAATGGCTGAGAAATGATAAATCCCTCCGTAGAAAATTATTTGATTTACCTGTTTTGCAAACTGGTGGATTAAGGGAATGCCAGATCAATGCCATTACTAATCTGGAAGTATCATTTAAAGCGAACAAGCCAAGAGCATTAATTCAGATGGCAACAGGTTCAGGAAAGACCTTCACTGCTATTACAACCATTTACAGGTTACTGAAATTTGCAAAGGCAAAAAGGGTCTTGTTTTTGGTGGATACCAGAAATCTTGGAGAACAGGCAGAACAAGAATTTATGTCCTTTGTTCCAAATGATGACAACCGTAAGTTTACTGAATTATATAGTGTTCAAAGACTTAAATCCAGTTACATTGCAACAGACAGCCAGGTTTGCATCAGTACCATTCAGAGATTATATGCAATCTTAAAAGGTAATGAATTGGATGAAATTCAGGAAGAGGTAAACCCCAATGAATATAAATTTCAACCCAGGGTAATTCCACCTATTGAGTATGATCCCAAAATGCCAATTGAGTTCTTTGATTTCATTGTCATAGATGAGTGTCACAGAAGTATTTACAATCTATGGAAACAGGTACTTGAATACTATGATGCATTTGAGATTGGATTAACTGCAACACCAGATAAGAGAACCATTGGTTACTTCAATCAAAATCTCGTGAGTGAATATTCTCATGAAATGGCTGTAGCTGATGGTGTGAATGTGGGATATGATGTTTTTATCATTGATACAAAAGTAACACAGCAGGGAGCAACCCTGTGGAAAGGTGAATACATTGAGCACAGGGAAAGATTGAGCAGGAAAAAAAGAATGGAATTGCAGGATGAAGATGAAGATTATTCTTCCAAGCAGTTAGATGTGGATGTGGTAAATCCTAATCAGATCAGAACCATCATCAGGACATTCAGAGATCATTTACCCTTTATTTTTAAAGAAAGATTAGATCTGGATGGAATCTTTGAAGTTCCTAAAACTTTAATCTTTGCCAAGACTGACAGTCATGCTGATGATATTATTAAAATTGTGAGGGAAGAATTTGCAGAAGACAACAGCTTTTGTAAAAAGATCACTTACAATTCAGATAAGGACCGTAAGGATGCAGATGAAAATATCACTGAAAAAGGTGAAGACCCCAAAACCACACTTGGTCAGTTCAGGAATAGTTATAATCCCCGTATTGCAGTTACCGTTGATATGATTGCAACTGGTACTGATGTGAAGCCATTGGAGTGTTTGCTTTTTATGAGAGATGTGAAAAGCAAGAACTATTTTGAGCAAATGAAAGGCAGGGGTACAAGAACCATTGATTTGGATAATTTAAGAAAGGTTACACCAACTGCCAAAACCACTAAAGATCATTTTGTAATAGTTGATGCCATTGGTGTAACACGAAGTCTGAAAACTGATAGTAGACCATTGGAGAAGAAGCCTGGCATTCCCCTGAAAGATTTGTTGCAGGCTATTGCAGTTGGAGCAAGAGATGAAGAGTTGTTTACTTCATTAGCCAACAGGTTAACCAGATTGGATAAGCAGATTACACCAAAGGAAAAACAGAAATTTGCTGAAAAGACAAACGGGAAAACCATATCACAGGTAGTAAAAGATTTATTGAATGCTTTTAATCCTGATGTTCTGGAAGAAATAGAAACCAAAGCAAACAGTGAACATTTAGGTGAAGCTCCTGCTGATATTGAGAAAGCAATTAAAACTGAGACTGAAGAATTACAGAATGAAGCTGCCAAAGTGTTTACAGGTGAACTGAATGAATATATTGAGAATGTGCGTAAAGCACATGAACAACGGATTGATTCAAGTAATCCTGATGAAATAATAAAAGTTGGCTGGGATAAAGACAACAAAGAAAAGGCAAATGAACTAATCAAAGATTTTTCAGATTGGATGCTACACCATAGTGATGAATTGACAGCTTTGCAGATATTTTATAACCAGCCTTTCAGGAGACGTGAACTCACCTATACCATGATAAAGGATGTACTGGAAAAACTGCAAAGTGATAAGCCAACACTTACACCTTTAATTGTGTGGAGTGCCTATGAAGCCCTTAATCAATGCAATGGTTCACCAAGGAATGAATTGACAGCCATTGTTTCTCTGATCCGTAAAGTAAGTGGTCTGGACACCATCCTGACATCTTATGACAAAACAGTGGACAAGAATTTTCAGGAATGGGTATTTAAAAAGCAAGCTGGTGCAACCAAGTTTAATGAGGAACAGATGCAATGGCTTAGAATGATTAAAGAACATGTAACCAATAGTTTTCATATTGAGAAAGATGATTTTGACTATAACCCTTTTAATAAAGAAGGTGGATTAGGGAAAATGTGGCAATTGTTTGGTGAACAGACAGAAGATATTATTAATGAATTAAATGAAGTATTGGCAGCATAAATTAAACTTTTGAGAAACAATACATTATAATAGTATAGATGGATGATATTAATAGTGGGGATATTAAGCAAGAGCAAAAAGATTGGATAAATAGGATTCATGACTATAGAAAAGAGGCATCATCACAATTCAATACTCAGCTGGTCTATTTGAGTGGTGGAGGATTAGTATTAACAATTGGATTTGCAAAGGAAATTGTAAACATCAAAATGGCAAGTAATACTTGGCTATTGATTGTTTGTTGGTTACTATTTACATCTTCATTGTTACTAAATCTTCTTTCACACAAATCAACTGTAAAATCCATGGATTTTGAACTTGATTTAAAAGGTGAGGAAAGCAATCATCAGGATAATATTACATGCAGATATGATCAAGGTTCTCTATTCTCATTATTTATTGGAATAATTTTATTTATAATCTTTATCTCAATTAATCTTTAAAATGGCAGGAACAATTCAAACTAGAGGGGCAACTAAGCCTGGAGGAAAACCTTCAATAGTTGTCACACAACAGGGTTCAATTAAACCAGTAGTAAAAACCAAATGAGAAGTAATTTACAGGAGAGTATTTAGGAAATGAGTGAAGAAAATAATATACCAAAGCATTGGCAGGTAAAAAAGTTGGGGGGAGTCTGTGAAAAAGTTGAAAAAGTAAACAGAAAAGGGAAGGATCTGGAAGAAGAACTTTTATATTTGGATATTGGTGGCATTGATAACAACACAAATAAGATTCTTGATCATAAAAATTATAAGTGGAAGGATGCACCATCAAGAGCACAGCAAATAGTCAAAATTGGTGATATTCTATTTTCTACAGTTAGAACTTATTTGAAGAATATTGCATTAGTTGAAAATAAGATCCATGAAGGGCAAATTGCATCTTCAGGTTTTTGTGTTATCAGAGGGAACAAAAAGGTCATAACATCAGAATTCATTTTCTATTATTCTATTTCACAGTGTTTTCTTCAACCATTAAATGAATTACAGACTGGGAGTTCATACCCTGCTGTAAGAGATAAAGATGTTTTCTCTCAACCAATTCCCATTCCCCCACTTGCTGAACAAAAGGCAATTGTATTCAAAATAGAAGAGCTTCTCAGTGATTTGGAAAATGGTAAACAACAGCTTCAAATTGCACAACAGCAATTAAAGATTTACAGACAAAGTTTGTTGAAATGGGCATTTGAAGGAAAACTCACCAACAAAAATGTTGAAGATGGTGAATTACCAAAAGGGTGGAAATGGATGTTGATTTCTGATTTATGCAATGTTGTAAGAGGTGGTTCTCCTAGGCCAGCAGGTGATCCAAAATTTTATGATGGCAATATTCCTTTTCTGAAGGTAAGAGATATAACAAAGGATAGCAATAAATACCTAACAACTTTTGAATACACAATTAAGGAAGCTGGATTGCACAAAACAAGGCAAATTAACCCAAACACCTTATTACTTTCCAATAGTGGTGCAACTTTAGGAGTTCCAAAAATATGTATGATTGATGCCACAATGAATGATGGTATTGCTGCATTTTTAGATTTAGATAAAAGAAGTAATCTGTACTTGTATTATTTCTGGGTAAGTAAAACAAGAGAGTTGAGAAATATAAATATGGGTGCTGCACAACCAAACTTAAATACAGATATTATCAAAAATTATTCTGTCCCTATTCCACCTCTTTCAGAACAACAACTCATAGTTGATGAATTGGAAAGCAAACTTACAGTATGTGATAAAATAGAAGAAACCATCAGCCAAAGTTTGTTACATGCAGAATCATTAAGGCAAAGTATTTTGAAAAAGGCATTTGAAGGGAAATTATTATAAGTATGAAAAATAGTGAAGTATTTGATCCTCTTTTTAGGAAAAGTTTGAAAATATTTATTGGTGTTGTGGTACTCATTTGTTCGTTTCCAATAATATTTACGACAATCTTTACTGGAATTGATTTTACACATAAAGGTGCAATTGGAGATACTATTGGAGGAACAATGGGTCCATTTATTGCAATTGCAGCAGCAGTACTAACTTTTTTAGCCTTTTGGATTCAATATAAAGCTAATGAGATTCAAATTGAAGCAAATTCAAAACAAGATGAAAAAAATCAAATTTTACAATTTGAAAATAGGTTTTTTGAATTATTAAGACTGCATAGAGCAAATATTGAGGAATTAAGTTATGCTAAATTCAATGGGGATCAATGGCAAACTGCTGAAAACAGAAAAGTTTTCAGAGAAATTTATAAAGAATTTATAGAATGCTATCGTGAAGTTAAAAAATTTTCAAACTCTACAAACCCAGATGATTATTTGCTGCCTAAATATCAAATAAAACTTAAAAAGATTATTGTCAACATTAATCCTCATATTAGTATTATCGAAATGGTAATTATTGATATAGCATACTCAATAATTTTTTTTGGAATTGGTATTGAAGGTGAAGCAGTGTTACGCCATAAATTTTTGAAAAAATGTAACAATACTTATTTATTCAGATTATTGACTTTTATTAAGATGAAACCAAAGAAGGAAAATATTCTGCTTTTTCAAAAGTGGCAAGAAATTAGGAAACTTGACTTGGTGAACCTTAATCCATTAATTGAAGAAATCTACATTTTAAGAAAAAGTATTAACCCAACTTTAGAAACTTCACAATATGCTAAGGATTTCTTTGATGGCACTAAATATAAAAAATATTATGGAGGACACCAACATAGGTTAGGACATTATTTCAGACATTTGTTTCAAAGTTATAAATTTCTGAATAGTTTTTCACTATTAAAAGATGAGGAAAAATATTTTTTTGGCAAAACCTTACGGGCACAACTATCTACTTATGAACAAGTACTATTATTCTTTAATAGTATATCAAGCATTGGTTGGAAATGGGAATTTAGTCCTGACTTGGGTGATACCACTAAGCTTTCAGGGGAAGAGTTTTTAAAAACCACAGAAAGTGCCAAATTAATTACAAAATATCAATTGATAAAAAACATACCAGATACCCAATTGTACGGTATTAAATGTAAGTCCTATTATCCAAAAGTTAAATTTGAATCAGAAGAAAGTAATTAGTATGACATCAAATACAAGTTCAATAGTATCAAAAGTATGGTCATTTTGTAATCCACTACGTGATGTAGGTGTAGGTTATGGTGATTACCTGGAACAGCTTACCTATTTGCTGTTTTTAAAAATGGCTGATGAATACAGTAAACCACCTTACAACAGGAAACTAAATATTCCAGTAGAATACAACTGGGAAAGCCTTACTGGTACAAAAGGTGCAGCATTAGAGTTACACTATGTCTCTTTGCTAAGGGAGTTGAGTACTCAGAAAGGAATCTTAGGACAAATATTTACCAAGAGCCAGAATAAGATCCAAGACCCTGCCATGCTTGCTAAGATCATTGACATGATTGATAGTGAACAATGGCTAGTAATGGGTGCAGATGTGAAAGGTGATATTTATGAGAAACTGTTGGAGCAAAATGCTCAGGATGTAAAAAGTGGTGCAGGTCAGTACTTCACACCAAGACCACTGATCAGGGTTATGGTTGAATGTGTACAACCCCAACCAATGAAAACCATTGCTGATCCTGCCTGTGGAACAGGTGGCTTCTTTCTGGCAGCCTATGATTATTTAGTTGCCAATAACAAACTGGATAAAGATCAAAACAAGTTCATTAAACTCCAAACTTTTTATGGAAATGAAATTGTTGCAGGAACAAGAAGGCTGGCTCTGATGAATATGTTCCTTCACAACATTGGGGACATTGACAGTGACAACTTTATTTCTCCTGCTGATGCCTTAATTACAGCTTCTCCAACAACCTATGACTATGTATTGGCTAATCCTCCCTTTGGCAAAAAGAGTAGTCAGACTTTCACCAATGATGAAGGGGAACAGGAGAAGGATGATCTAACTTACAACAGGCAGGATTTTTGGGCAACCACTAGTAACAAGCAATTGAACTTTGTTCAGCATATAAGGTCAATGCTCAAAACAACAGGTGTTGCAGCAGTGGTTGTTCCAGATAATGTATTGTTTGAAGGTGGTGCAGGTGAAACTGTAAGAAAAAAATTGCTGGAAACAACTGATGTGCATACCATATTAAGATTGCCAACAGGTATTTTCTATGCTCAGGGAGTAAAAGCCAATGTTATTTTCTTTGATAATAAACCAGCAAGTAAAGATCCCTGGACAAAAGAAATATGGGTATATGATTACAGGACAAATATTCACCACACATTAAAAAAGAATCCTTTAAAACTGGATGATCTGAAAGATTTCATTACCTGCTACAATGCAACAAACAGGCATAAAAGAAAAGAGACATATAATGCTGAAACAAATCCAGATGGACAATGGAGAAAGTTCAGTTATGAAGAGATCATTAATCGAGACAAAACCAGCCTTGATATTACATGGTTGAAGGATAAATCACTTGCTGATTTGGACAATCTGCCTGATCCTGAAACAATAGCTGAAGACATCATTGAAAATCTTGAAGCTGGATTGGAAAGTTTCAGGGAGATAATGGTGAAATTGAGTTCAAAGTGATATTCTATGAAACAAATAATAAGAAATTTAAATCCCAATCTATGCTCAAACCAAACCAATTCAAGCAAATACTTGATCAAATTGATTCTGCATATCCTTCAGAACAAGTAGATTATAAATATATTGGAACTGGAAATCCAGATGCCAAAATATTAATTGTTGGAAAGGAAACTTCAATTTATGCTGATGCACATGAGCAAAAAGAAAGAGAAATCAGAAATAACTTAGAAGATTGGAAGAGAATCATTTCAAATAATAAATTCCAAGTTGAAAAATGGAATGGATCAAACTATTCACCATTGTATCCTTATAAAGGGCAACAATTCAAAATTGATAATAGAAAAAACGGTGGTACAAGCCGTACTTGGTACAATTATCAGAAACTCTACAATCTGATATATGGCAAAGTGGACAATCCAAATATTGATTTTCATAAAGTAGTTTTTATTACCGAGGTAAATTCAAACCCAAGTTTGAAAACAAAAGAAGCGGATACTTCTTCTATTGAATCCAGAAAGAAAATACTTTTAAAATCTGAATTCATAAAAAGTTTTCCGGTGGTAATAATTTCTGGATTAGGATATTTTGAGATTAGTGAAAATAAAAATGAGATTGAAGAAATCTTTGGAGTAAGATTTACCCGGAAGGAATCAGCATTAAATAGAAAATCACAATCTTATTGGATTCATGAGGGTGTTAATCCACCTAAATTATTAATCAATACGCGTCAGTTGAGTATTGGTGTTTCTGATGCCTTATTAGAAGCTATTGCAAAAGAGATTAGGAAAAGTGGATTGATCTAAAAAGTAAATACTCTGGACAAGTGAATATCAACCTTTAAATTTTTACTGATGGAACAAGTTTACCCTTTTGGATTACCATTGAAGAAAGTAGAACAATTGGACAAATCACCAAAGAAAGTCTTTGTTCTTGGTGTATATGCAAGTGCTGTCCATGCTAAATGGATTGATGTTGATGGTAAAGTCAAAGTTAATGCTTTGGCTGTTGCCAGTGAGCCTTATATCTTCTGGAAAGGAGATGGTGCAGATGAAATTATTAGCAAGATTAAAATTCCTTTAAAATTAGGCAAATTAGTTCCGGCAGATGAAAGATTCAATGGTCCTTCAGGTAACGTTCTTGATGATGTATTTTTAAAGCCACTTGGCTACAATAGGAAAGATGCATGGCTCTGTGATTTGTTACCATATTCCAGGATCAATCCTAATCAGCAAAAGGCAATTGAAAAACAGTATAACCCTTTGATGAAAGAATTTGACCTTCCAGAGTGCACTATCCCACCTTTTTTAGCAAGTGAGTTAAATAATGCAGCAAGGGTTGAAGAAATAGTTGAAGAGTTGGAACAATCACAAGCTGACACTATTATACTTCTAGGTGATTTACCAATCAAGCATTTCCTGTCACATTTCTCAAAGTTTAAAAAGCTCTCTGATTTTGGAACTACACAACAAGAGTATGGCAATCAGCACCCTATTATTATTAAGGGGAAGACCTACCAGGTAATTCCTTTGGTTCATCCCAGGCAAGCTGGCAATTTAGGTAGGAGTATTCACAGCTGGTCAACCCTTCATAAAAGATGGGCTATAGACAGGAAGGGTGAAGATATTGAAGTTGGACTCCCTAAAATTAGAGTGTCTAAAATGCCTCAAAAGTGTCCAGTATGTGGCTCCAATAAAATTGCTGTATATCTCAGGGGGATGCCTGCATATTCAGAAAAATTACAGCAAGACCTTAATGAAGGGAAGATAATACTTGGTGGTTGTTGTGTTTCAGATGATGATCCATTCTGTGCTTGTGTTGACTGTAAAACAGATTTTTATAATCCTACAAATAATTTGAATCATGAAACATCACATTTCAGAGACAGGGATTATTGATTTAATCAGAAATCCATTTGCTATTAATAGTTGGATTGAGCAGGGTTATGGTTTAACACCTCATAGGAGTGATCAACTCTTCAAAATACTTTACCTACCTGTTGAAGATATTTCAGCATTGCCAAGAAATGAAGGGAAATACGTTGCTTATGTAGGTATAAGATTTGGGTTTGCCATAATCATTAAACGTGCCAGGAAAGGAAAAGCCCCTTTGTCCGAAATTATCAATGTGCTGAATGCCCGTTTTGGAACCGATTTTACACAGTCAGACCGGCTTTTCTTCGATCAGATGGAAGCCGATTTAATATTGAATGCAACAATAAAAACACAAGGTTGCGTAGCAGAATAGATTCCTTCAAATAGCCTTTGATGATTTGTTTCTTACCAAACAGATTGAGCGAATGAATCAGAATCAGAACATCTTTGAAAAGATACTTGAGAATAAAGCTTTTGGAGGTGTAGTAAAGGAATTGTTGATGAAAAGTGTTTATTTGAAACTGAATGAATTGGCGGTGGGGTAAATAGATATGTACTCCCATATTTAAGGGCCTCCGAAAAGCAGTATAAAGATACTTTTCGGAGGATCAAATTTTAAATTTAGAAATACCACATTTTACCTTTTCAATTTCTTATCGCTAATCAGCATTGAAATTTTACAAACTGAATGTCGATATTTTCAGAACAATTTATCAACCTCCTGATTAAAATAGGAGATACATTGCTTGATATCCGGGACAGAATTGTCCCAATTGTATTCATATTCAATGCAGAAGATACCTTTGAAGTTTTGTCTTTTTAATTCCTGGAGCATACCTTTCACGTCCAATATACCTTTGCCCCAAATTACATCGTGCTGTTCTTTAACTCCTTCTTCTTTTGCAGCGATGTCTTTAAAATGCAAAGAGATAATTCGTCCTTCCAATTTTTTCAGGCAATCAATTTGGTTTAAACCGTCTCTTCTCCAGTGTCCGACATCAGCCGAAGAGCCAATCATTTTATTGCGATTGCTAATCTCTTTCAACAGATTTTCTGGTTTCCAGTAAGTTGAAGGTTTCGGATGATTATGAACCGAAATTTTAATAGCATATTTGTTGACCAACTTTTCGACTAAATCCCAGTCTGCTATTGCTGGTTCGCAGGAAATGTACTCCATTCCCATGTCTTCTGCAAAGCTGAACAACGGTTCCCATTCTTTCGGACTGTCATTGACAACTACACCCATTGAAACAATTTTGATTCCTTTTGAAGCAGCCAGGCTTTTTAACTCTTTGCGGGTCTGATTATCAAGTTGCGGTCCGAAAACTTTGTCTCCCCATTTCCCGCCAAGTTTATGA
>Ga0209123_1001834_pt1 | contig 19539 bp, 14 predicted proteins | sample BarGraIncu00431A_FD_184500 | JGI IMG/M metagenome (GOLD analysis project Ga0209123, IMG submission 184500) | Arctic peat soil microbial communities from Barrow, Alaska, USA - Barrow Graham LP Incubations 004-31A (SPAdes) (version 2) | ecosystem: Environmental > Terrestrial > Soil > Wetlands >... | reverse complement strand
CGGAAACTGCCTTCCTGAAATGACAACCTGTGTAAATGCAACTGCACCGGGAGTTGTGATCACTTATGACATTATATTCTCTAACGGCGATAAATGCCAGAAGATCATTAATCTGGACTGTATTCCTCCATCATGCTGCGATCAGGTAAAGGCAGAGCGGGTTTTAGATGCTGACGGCAAAGCTACTTGCTGTGGTAAAATTACTTCCATCTGCAAAGTAAAAGAGATTACTGTTACGGTTACCAATGGCACGTTGAGTTCGGTTGGCTGGAACTGTTCGGCAATTATCCCTCCTGATTGTATCGGCCAGTCTACTTATACCTTTGCAGCGGATGACTGTGTCCCTACCATGTCAACCTGTGTTGATGCAAAAGTATCGGGAGTAGTTACTATTACTTATGACATAGTATTTTCAAACGGAGAAAAATGCCGGAAAACCGTCTATCTCGATTGTATTGCAACTCCGGCAAGTTGCTGTGAACTGGTAAAGGTCGAACGTTTTTCAACAAATACTGAAAGTAAAAGCGAATGTTGTGCAAGAATCAGTTCAACCTGTAAGGTAAAGGAAGTTGATGTTGTAATTGAAAATGGCACCATTAGCTCAACAAGCTGGACTTGTGGACCTTTACCATCCGGATATGTTGGCCAGAGCAACTTCACCTTCGCTCCAAACGGTTGTGTAATCGACATGACTAACTGCATAAGACCCATTAAGTCAGGATTAGTTGTAGTTTATTATACCATTTATTTCGAAAACGGAGAAAAATGTGAGAAGAAGGTTGAACTGGACTGCAGTTTAGCTTCCGGTTGCGTAACTCCACCATCAGACATGAAAGCATGGTGGCCTTTAGACGAAACTGATGTTTCAAAAACAGGCTCAATATCAAATGATCTTGCCGGATTCAACAATGTCGGTACACGCACAAACGGTCCGGTACCTATACCTGCAAAGGTTTTGGGAGGACTACAGTTCGACGGAGTTGATGATTACGTGGAAGTTCCTGATCAGAGCGAACTTAATTTTGGAACAGGCGATTTATCATTCGATGCATGGATTCTGACAACTGATGCCAGTGGTCCTGAAGATCTTGTTGACAAACGAATTTATATTTCAGGCTACTATGGTTATTCTTTTTTTATCAACGATGGATACCTTAGTCTGGAATTAGCTAATGGGACATTAACAAACTATGTATCATCAGTCTTTGTCGCTGACGGAAAGTGGCATCACATTGCCGTAACGGTTTCAAGAGCAAACCCAAGAGGAATACTCTTCTATATTGATGGTGTGCCTACTCAATATGGAGATCCGACCACACACATAGGATCACTGGATGTTAAAGGCCCGTTACGGATTGGAAGCCAGTCGTTTGAGAAAGGATACCTTTTCAAAGGAATTCTGGACGAAATTGAATTGTTTAACCGTGTGCTAACCAAAGATGAAATCGTCTCAATATTTAACGCCGGAAGCGCCGGAAAATGTAAACCAACAGGACTGCTTGGCTCCATTTGCGGAACAAAGTTTAATGACCTGAACGGCAATGGTAAAAGAGATGATGGTGAGCCTGGAATTCTTGGATGGACGATCCAACTTGGCGGTACAGCAGAAAAGAGCGTGATGACGGATAAAAATGGCGACTATTGTTTCACTGACTTAGAACCTGGAGATTACAAGGTTGCTGAAGAAATTCGGAAAGGTTGGTTCCAAATGTTGCCTGCATCACAGGGTGTTTACGAGGTAAATCTATCAACCGGACAGAAAATCGACGGTGTAGACTTCGGAAACAGACAACCCATTATCCTTGTTTCTCCCGATAATGGAGTATGGATACCGAAAGGAGTACTCACGGAATTTACTTGGGATCCTCCTATAACTGGAACTTCATACAAAATAAAGATAGTTGAGATACTCGACGAACAATCTTCTGCTCAGGCAATGTTAATGAATGCTCCATGGTATGAGAATACTGACATTCGGGCAACATCCTTTACTTATCCAAATACTGCTTTGAGATTGGAGCCAGATAAGCTATATGGTTGGTTTGTAGATTATTTTCTGGGTGGGCAACCGATTAATGGGTTAACTGGAGTAAGCAGCGAAGTACGGACATTTACAATTCAGGGACCCGTAGAACCTGCGAAAGTCTCAGTTTTACTTCAACAGCCCTTGCCATACAGATTATACTCTGAAGATTTATGGAATGGGACACTTACAAATCTCGGTGAAACCACCCTTAAAGTATTGTTAACAGGAACATTGGAAAAAACCGGAACCGGTAAAATTGTTGAATCAACATCAGGTGTATTATCCTTATTCCCTGGAAAAACGGCATTCTTTAATACTGATTTTAATACTGATCTTGTTAATTCCATATTTGACAGATGGGGTCTTAAATCCGGAAATGGAGACTATACCGCTTGTGTCCAGGTAAAAAATGAATCTGGTGAAGAATTAGCAAGCGCTTGTATCGTTCAAAGAGTGGAGACCCCTACTTCGACAAGTGAGGTTAAAATCCAACAACCCTACAATCTGGAGCAGAACTATCCTAATCCGTTTAATTCCACTTCAACGATTGGCTACTTCATTCCACAGAAGAGTTTTGTGAAGATCATCGTGTATGACTTATTTGGAAAGGAAATCAAAGTACTGGTCAATGAAGAGAAAGATCCCGGTCACCATGAAATAGTTTTCGACCGTAAAGATTTTGTTAGTGGAATCTATTTCTACACGCTCAAATCGGCAGAATTCACTCAAAGTAAAAAGATGATTATAATGAGTCATTGACCTTTAATTACGATTCAATGAATTAGTACACAAAGTAAAAGCCCGCCAGACATAAAAGTCAAGCGGGCTTTCTTTTTGTACCCGGAGTGGGAATCGAACCCACACAGCATTGCTACTACTGGATTTTGAGTCCAGCGCGTCTACCAATTCCGCCATCCGGGCTTCTTTGTAAACAGGCTGCAAAACTAATGGAAAATTCCTTTACTCAAAGCTTTTCTTGTAAATTTTCATTATTTACTTTTCAACATGCCCGTGGCAGAATAAAAACATATTTTACAAACGATTATTAATTTTTTCATACCTTTAGCCTAATTCTCAAAATCGCCGCAGATTGCGCAAGACCTATGGATCTTACCGATGACATTGAACTGTATAGAAAACTAAAAGCTGGAGACGAACATGCCTTCAAGGTTTTGTTTCAAAAATACTATTCTGCTTTGTGTCATTATGGCTTTCAGCTTCTGCAAGACAGCGAAATGGCTGAAGAAATCGTTCAGGAACTATTTGTGCGTATTTGGGAAAAACGGGAATCATTGACTATTGAATCCTCTGTCAAACATTATCTTTTCATATCAGTTAAAAATCAATGCCTGAACCAACTCCAACATCAAAAGATCAGAAAGAAATATGCAGATAAAATGATTGAATCACCAGAGCAACAAATAGATCCTGAACAGTATTTCATGGAAGTCGAACTGATCAGGCGCATTGAAAAATGTATTGAGTCCCTGCCCCCAAAGCGACAGGAAATATTCAGACTCAGTCGTGAAAAGGGATTAAAATACAAAGAAATTGCCCAAGAGCTTAATATTTCCATCAAGACTGTTGAAGCTCAAATGGGACTGGCGCTCAAATATTTACATGATGAGTTAAAGGAGTTTAGCAATTATAATTTGTCGATGCTTCTAATATTTAAAAAATCTGACTCTTCCCAATAGGGGTAAAACCTTTTGTTGCATGTCATAAAGGTATATGAATGCAAATCACAACATGGAAGAAGAAAAATGGGCTTTACTGGCCAAATCGATTTATGACCAGCACCAAAAGCTGAGTAGCGAAGATGAGTCCTCGGGAGTTGATGAATTGATGGCTGATTCTAAAGAGAATGAGCAGATTCTCCTTGTTGCAAAGAAGGTAGACTTATACTTTCAATTGAAAAAATACCCGTCTGAATCAGCTTGGGATAAACTACAAACCCAGATTCAGAATAAATCAAATAATAAAAAGGTTAGATTCAGGAGATTCATTTCGAACCCACTCACTCGCATTGCCGCGTCGGTATTGGTAGCCGCTATGTTAACATTTGCAGGATATGACATTTTTACTCATAGGAGTGCATCCAACCAGATGGTCGAATTATCAGCTTCAACTCAAATGGTAAAGACTGTAACGCTGCCTGACGGTACTTTGGTGAGCCTTAACTCTGATACTCACCTGAGTTATCCAAAAAGATTCGGAAATCATACTCGTGAAGTGATCATTGAAGGAGAAGCTTTCTTTGAAGTGAAGCCCAATAAAAACAAACCGTTTATCATTCATGTCCGAAATGCCCAGATAAAAGTGCTTGGTACCAGTTTTATTGTAAATGCCTATCCAGACTCCCTATTGATGGAAGTAATTGTTAAAACCGGTAAAGTACAGGTTACCAACCAGATCGCAGAATCAAAACATCCTAATGAACTGAATCTGAATCCTGGAGATAAGGGAACATTGATACTTTCGAACAATACATTGCTGAAAACTTCCAATGAGAACCTTAATTTTATGGCCTGGAAAACTCACGATTTGATTTTTAAGGCCACTTCCTTAGGAGAAGTAATTGGGTTGCTTGAAAAAGTTTACAAAGTAAGGATTCAATTACATGATCCAAAATCAAACGAGCTGCTGCTCACTGCCCATTTCAACAATTATTCCCTTGATTTTATCCTCAAAGTAATTGAAGCTACTTTCCAGATGGAGACGCAAAAGATTGATGGACAATATGTTCTAAAATCAAAATCAGGACTTTTGAAATATGATACGCCATGAAAACATTTCGAATTACCTCCTGTTTTTCATTCCTCCTTTTAGCCGTATTTTTGATTTCAGAACCTCTCCCGGCCCTGAGCCAGAAAATGATTAAAAGACATACTGGTAATCAAAATACAGAACAGGCTCAAAAAAGCGATCAGTCATCCAGGGTCATTAATCAAAATATCAGTATCACTGCTGATAATGAACCCCTTTCAAGTGTTATTGAACGAATTTGCAAGTCCCTCAACCTCGATTACTCCTACAATTCTAAACTGATTGACGGTAAAAAGGTCAATTTGAATGTATCCAATCAACCAGTTAAGTTTGTATTGGATCAATTGATGAAAGATTTTTACCTACTTTTTGAAATTGAAGATAATATTCTGGTAATCAGGGATTACATCCCTATGAATACAAGCCAAAAATACAATAAAAAAAATCGTACTTACAGCGATCAAACTGGCTTTATTTTTGAAGACCCCAAGAAAAAGAATGTAACCATCAATTTCAAAACCTCCAGCAACCTGATTATCATTCCAGTTGCCATCAATCATTCTGACACATTAAATTTTATCCTTGATACCGGTGTCAGCTATCCCATTATTACTGAACTTCCATTTGTTAACAACCTGAACCTTAACTTTCTACAACCCATCACAATAAAAGGATTGGGTGAGGGTGAAAAACTAACTGCCTACCGATCCGACAATAATGTGATCAATATTAAGGGCTTGGTGGCTTACAACCAGCAAATAAATAGGATGATCAACGAAAACTTCCAGATTTCGCAAATTCTGGGAATTCCTGTCCATGGAATGATTGGATTTAACCTATTTAAAGATTATGTGGTGAAAATAGATTATATAACTCAGAAAATCACTCTGATCAAACCCCAATACTTCAGCTACAGAAAAAAAAGAAAAGACATCGTTCTGCCTCTGATTTTTGAACAAAGCAAACCCTTTGTAAACACCAACATCGTGACCGACAAAAACCAGGATATTCCTGTTAAGTTATTGGTTGATACCGGGGCCAGTGATGCCCTTTGGTTATCGACCAATTCGGACAAACGAATTTCACTTCCTGAAAACTACATTGAAACTTTTTTGGGCCGTGGATTAAGTGGCGACTTGTTTGGTAAAAAAGGCCGTATTGGGGCAATCTGGGTGGGGCCGCTGGTGCTTTATGAACCCATCGTAGCATTCCCCGACAATGAATTGATCGATCAGCTGATTGGTAAAAACGACCGCAATGGAACTCTTGGCGCCGAAATCCTGCGCCGGTTCTACGTCACCATGGATTATCCGAACAAACGCATTATACTTAGGCCAAACAGTAAATTCAAGGAGGAGTTTAATTACAATATGAGTGGTATGGAAGTGACTACCCCTGTCCCAGGAGTCTCCTTTTTTCTGATCAACAATATTCGCAAAAATTCACCTGCTGATTTGGCCGGTATTCAGGAAAATGACCAGATTATTGATTTAAATAATATCAACCGAAAAACATTAACTTTAAATGATATAAATTTGCTGTTTCAAAGCCACCAGGACAAGAAAGTAAAAATGACCGTTCTCCGAAATGGAGCAGCTGTAAAAACAGAATTCGTCTTGAAAAAAATGTTTTGACCATGAAACGAGCCTTGAGAAAGTCTTCTCAAACAGGGGGATGATTATTGGCGAGTTCCATCTGACAATTAAAAAACAAATTATAAACAGATGAATCGAGCCTTCGGATGTTTCCTCCTTTTTTCCCTTCTTACTATGAAGGGTACCTTTGGACAAGAGGAAAAGCATTCCGTACTTGACAAAACTATCAGCCTTGAGGCTAGAAATGAAACCATTTCATCTGTCATTGAAAAAATAGCCGCTCAGGCACAGGTTTATTTTTCATACGACCCCTCCATGATTGAAGCAGACAAGAAGATAGACGCCTCATTTACAAACAAAAGCATCCGTGAAATACTGAATGTTCTTTTAGAATATAAATTTACCTATCATGTGATTGACAACCAGATTATTATAACAATCCCTGATCCCGGAACTGAAAATAATAAGGAACAAGTACCCAATATTCCATTAAAATTCATTACCTTTCGTGGAAAGGTGGTTGATCGGGATGAAAAGAAAGCGCTGCCCTATACCAGCATTTCAATTCACGATCGCAATATTGGTACTATCACCAATATTGATGGTGATTTTGAGCTCAAGATTCCCTCCACGATGATTGATGATACCGTTGAGGTTTCATGCTTGGGGTATAACCAATTCCGCCTTCCTATTCGTGAAATCAACAATGATGTGGTGACTATTTTTCTTCAAACTGCACCCTTTCAGCTTTCGGAAATTAAGATAACCTACATCAGCCCGCAAGATATCATTGAAAGGATCGTGTCAAAAATACCCCTTAACTATCCTGTCGATCCTGAAATAATGACTTCCTTTTACCGTGAAGTACTCAAACAGGATAAGAATTACATTGATGTGGCTGAGGCTGTTATGGAACTTAGAAAAGCATCGTATGAAAATACCTTTACAGAGGATAAAGTGAAATTCATTAAAGGCCGCAAAAGTTTAAATGTCAAACCTTTTCAGTTGGTCGATTTCAAACTGCAGGGAGGACCTTATTATATTACCCAACTAGATGTAATTAAAACTTTGGATTCATTTCTTGATCCTGAATTATCTCCTTTTTACAAATATTCACTCGATGATATTGTTGAATTCGACAATCGATCAACCTATGTCTTAGTATTCAAACCCAAAGAGAAAGTGGACAATGCTATTTACCAGGGCACATTGTGGGTTGATATGTCGTCGTTTGCTCTGGTACAGGCCGAATTTGAACTGAGCCATACAGGATTAAAATTTGCGCAGGAATCTCTGATCAAGAAAAAGCCCAAAGATATTTTTGTCCGTCCACTTCAGGTCAATTACCTGGTTAATTACCGTCGCTCAGAAGGAATTTGGCACTTAAGCAATGCACAGGCATCCCTCAAGTTCCGCGTCAAAAGCAAGACGGACAAAATCAACTCTGTATTTCACAGTACCTGCGAATTATTGATTACTGATTTTAAGCCTGATGATGGAACACACTTTAAAAGAAATGAAATATTTAGTTCAAAAGATATTTTTGCTGAAATGATCAACAACACTGATGAGGATTTCTGGCGCGATTATAACATCATTAAACCCTCTGAGGACCTACAGAAAGCCCTCAAAAAATATTATCTTCAAAATGATACCCTGTTCAATTCCAACGAGTATAAAAAACCTCGTTAATGCATTGTCTCATAATAACATGACTCGCCGATGAAAATCACAAAGAGTCTGTTGATTTAAATAGTTCCCTTAAGAGAACTTGTCATAAATGCCAGGTAATTAACATTATACGTAAATATCCTTATACCAGGTTGGCCGCTCTTGTCAATCCTGCCACATTGATAAACCTTATTTTTCTACCTTGCACGTCAATCAATTGCTCCAGTTTAAATTCAGAAAGTAACCTGATCACACTTTCAGTAGCCGTTCCAACCATGTTGGCCAGTTCTTCACGAGTCAACGAAATTTGAAGTGTGTTGGCATTGTCAAGTTCAAAATTATCCTTCAAAAGAAGCAATACTTCTGCAAGTCGTTCACGCACTGACTTTTGAGCAATGTCGGTAATGTAATCGTTTGCCTCACGCAATTCCTTACAGACGATTTGAAGCATGTGATGCGCAAACTGCCAGTTGTTCTGAATCAGATACAAAAGTGTTTGATAAGGAACATGACACAAGGCCGATTCCTCAATCACTTTGGCTGTTGTACAAGCCAATTCCTTACTTAAAAGTGAACGGTAGGCAATAATATCACCCTTTTTGGCAAAACGGATAATTTGCTCTTTCCCATCGGTTCCAGTCTTGAATATTTTTAAAATACCACGCGTCACACAATAAAAACCTGTTAACCGACTGCCCTCTCGATAAATAATACTACCTTTAGTGTACAATGAACAGGTTTTGTCATAATTCAATTGAGTGATCTCCTGTTCTGTCAATTTTTTAAATAACTGAAATCCGGTGAGATCACCATCCTCCTCTGTCGGTCGATTTATTGAACTTCTCATCAAGTTGAATTGTTTTGTTAAAAAATTAAACAACAATCAGGACTAAGTATATGTTTCTTATTAAAAATGCAGAATCATACATGAGTCAACTATTTAAACGTAAAGTTAGCTTAATTATTCAAATTTCAATATAACAGGAAGTTGATATATTACGAGTATATTTGATCAACAATAATAATGAAAATAAACACATAGACACATAGTATACATAGACATTTTAAACTTTATGCCACATGTGTCAGTGTGTTTAATATCATAACAAGATGAATTATAAACACTTAGCCACTTAATTTGAGTAAAAGCATTTAAATAATGTGCCCTATGTGTCTATGTGTTTAATTTTATTATAAATGAAAAACTCTATTTTGTTTGAAGAAGGAAACCGGAAGATCTTTACAATCAGGAAGATCTGTGATTTTGACAAGGAGGAAATTGAGCACAATCTCATGCCTCATCTGCATGATTTTTATTCCATTTTCTGGATTGAATCTGGTGAAGCAACCCATGCTACCGATTTTGTGGAATACACTCTGAAAGCCGATACCATCCTGTTTGTCCCACCTGGACTGAAACACAGAATGTACATCGACCAATCAGTCAATGGCACTTATATGCTTTTTAATGAGGAATTTATCCAGTATAACCAAACCAACCACATACCACTAAAAGAATACCGGCTTTTCAACAATCCTGATTTTAAAAGTCTGATCACCATTGTTCCTGAAAATCGTCAGAAACTGAAAAACATTACTGATTTTATTTTTGAAGAACTTAGTACACCCGACACTTACAGTCAGGATATTGTATTGAATTTACTGCACTTTTTCCTCCTCGAATCAAGACGTATTTTCGACCAGCAAAATCATGCTACTATTGAAATACCCACTGAGACGCCCGATTCAACCATCATTCAGTTTAAACTGCTGATCGAAAATAATTACCAGACACAGAAAAATGTATCGGCTTATGCTGAATTGCTTCATATGAGTCCCTCCTGTCTGAATGAAGTAACCAAGAAAACCACGGGTATCACAGCAGGAGAACTCATTCGCAACCGGGTCATTGATGAAACCAAGAAGCTTCTTTTCTCCAGCGGAATGTCAGGCAAAGAGATTGCATTTGAGCTGGGATTTGACGATCCAGCCTACTTCAGTCGTTTTTTCAGGAAGTACACAGGTAGCACATTAAAGGAGTTTCGTGAAAATAGTCGAAAAAAATACCATTAAATCCTCTTTTAGTCCATTTTTTGATCAATACCGGCGCTCTATCTTTGTATCAGAAAAATATTACTAAAAATTTAAAAGCTATGAAATCAATTAATTTTAAATCCTTAGGCGTTTTTGTTCTGGCCCTTTCACTGACAACCGCCTCATTGGCAGCTACTCAGAAAGTAGATGTTACAAAAAGTACTGTTCAGTGGACCGCTAAAAAAGTGACTGGTGAACATCATGGAACCATTGCAATAAAAGAAGGAAATCTTGACGTAAGCAAAGGTAAAGTGACTGGTGGAAAAATAGTAATGGATATGACTTCCATTGCTGACATTGATTTAAAGGATGCCAAGATGAACGCCAAACTGATTGGCCAATTAAAATCAGTAGACTTCTTTGAGGTGGTCACTTTCCCAACTTCACAACTGGAGTTAACCAAAGTTGAAGCCAAAAGTAACAGCTTTACCTTCACAGGCAATATGACCATCAAGGGAATTACCAATCCTGTAACTTTCACGGCAACCTCTTCAAAGGACGTGAAGAATGCGGTTTATAAAGGGATCATCACGATTGATCGCAGCAAATTCAATGTCCGTTATGGGTCTAAATCATTCTTTAACAATTTGGGCGATAAAGTAATCAACGATGAATTTACCCTCGATTTTAATCTGGTAGTATCCGAATAAGAATAATATATGTGTACTGAGTAGGTAGATTCACATATATTGATAATTATGAAATTTACCTTGGACACTTTCAGCCGGGTCCCGTGAATTTTAACCGCGGCCATACCGGATTGAGCGTTTAGAATTAAGTTTTAAGTAAGTCAAACATTTATAGATCAACAACATGAAACTCACATTATACAAAGCCGCTAGTAGAGGTCATGCCGATCATGGTTGGTTAAATACCTGGCATACCTTTAGTTTTGCCAATTATTACAATCCCAACAGAATGCATTTTGGTGCACTTCGGGTTCTGAACGATGACACCGTCCAGGCTGGAATGGGATTTGGAACGCACCCACACGACAATATGGAAATTATCACCATTGTCAATAATGGAGAATTGGAACACCGCGACAGTATGGGCAACGGCTCGGTTATCACCCCTGGAGAAGTTCAGGTCATGTCTGCCGGCACTGGTATTCAGCATTCTGAATTTAATCATTCCAAGACCCAGGAAGTAAAGTTTTTTCAGATTTGGGTTTTTCCTGATAAACAAAACGTTGAGCCTCGCTACGATCAAGCTAGGTTTTCAGATGAAGAACTGGCAGGCAAATGGCGGGTCGTCGTATCTCCTGATGGAACAGACAATTCTCTTTGGATACATCAGCAATCATGGTTCTCACTTGGTACATTTAAAAAGGGTGAAGTTACTGAATTTAAGCTGAATAACCCTGAAAATAGCCTGTATCTATTCGTGATCTCAGGCTCATTCAAGATAGGAGAAGAAACCCTGCAGGTCCGCGATGGAATTGGGATTGAAGAGATCGACGATGGCATCACACTTCATATTGAAGCCGACTCGAAAATCCTGGCAATGGAACTTCCAGGATAATTCACCGGACAGACAAAGATCAATTGTACAGAGAACTCTAATTATATTGATTGACAAGGGATTCAGGCAACTGGGTCCCTTTTTTTGTGCTTTATATGTAAATTTATCACCTGATTGTTCAATTCCAATTGTGCCGGCTGAAGGTATTTAACTCTGACAATAATCCCTTACTGATGTAACTTTCAAAGTATACTCTTCGTAATTTATTCATAAATTCCAAATACGAAGTCAATATGAACTCAATACGAACTCAATACAAACTCAATAGTTAGTAGGTACTAAATAGGTTGTTAATAGGTTGTAAATAGGTTCATAATGGGTTATGAAACCTATTTACAACCTATTCACAACCTATTCTCATCCTTCTTACTATTGAGTTCATATTGAATTGGTATTGACTTTGTATTGACTTTGTATTAATAATGTAAGAGCCAAAAACATCCCAAATAAAAGCAGAATGTAAATTCCTATTCAAATAGGGGCAGTATCCTTTGCCGTTTACCTTTAGGCAATGGATCAATCAGGCTTCTCCTAAAAAGTTCATTTTACATGATTTGCTCCGATAAATAAATAATAAACTCTCATTTTAAGGTATATTGCAATTTAATTTCCGACTTTTGAAATCTAAATCTATATAACCATTAAACAAATTGACAAATGAAGACATTTTGTATTTCAGTCCTTGCCCTGCTTCTAACAATGAGTATTTGCCAGGCTTCGAAAAAAGAAAAGGTTACATTCAAAAATGACGATAAGGGGAAAAAAGTAGAGGTATTGGTGGGTGGAAAATTTTTCACCGCCTATATTTATCCCGACAACATGGAAAAGCAATCGCTGTATCCCATCGCAAGCGCTTCGGGGAAGCTGATTACCAGAGGCTATCCCATTAATCCAAGGCCATTTGAGCGAACCGATCATCCTCACCATGTGGGATTGTGGTTCAATTTTGGAAGTGTAAACGGTCTCGACTTTTGGAACAATTCATTTGCCATCAAGCCTGAAGACAAGCCTAAATATGGTACTGTTAAATTTCGTAAAATCGTCAGTGAAAATCCTTCGGAAGGCACGCTGGTAACCCAATCTGACTGGGTGGATGTGAATGACAAGGTACTTTTGAGTGAGGAGGCGACCTTTGTTTTTGAAGGAACCGGCAATTTGAGAAGCATTGAACGAACCACCAAATTAACGGCCAGGCAGACTGTCACTTTTGATGATAATAAGGAAGGCCTGATAGGAATGCGCGTCGACAGGGCATTTGAAGAACCCTCCACTACACCTGATAAATTTCTGGATGCAAAGGGTAATGTAACCGAGATTCCTGTACTTAACAATGAGGGAGTGAATGGGCAGTACCGCAATGCAGAAGGTGTCAAAGGCGGCGATGTTTGGTCCAAACGCAGTCCATGGGTAGCGTTGCGAGCTGTAAAAGAGGGCGAGGTTATTACGATTGCTATTATTGATAACAAAAATAATATCAACTATCCGGCATGGTCTCATGCTCGTGGATACGGACTTTTTGCTACCAACAACCTTGGAGGACTTGCTTTTGATAAAAATGCCAAGTCCATAAAAATGGTTTTAAAAGAGGGTGAGAGCATAGTATTCAAACATAAAATAATCATCGGAGGAGATTTAACCGATACTGAACTAAATAAATTGTCAACAAACTTTAAATGATGTGGTTACACAAATTGAAGGTTACTAAGGTTAAGGGACTGGGACTAATCTGGTTACTAAGGTTACTATGGTTAGTTGACTGGTAATGAAAAGGTTAATAAAGTTAAGAGACTTGAATCATGCCCCAATCTTCAAACTTCAATATTTTTAGTAACAGAAGTAATGACCTCGTTCCCTTAACCTTAGTAACCTTAGTAACAGTAATAACCACCTCAGTCCCATAACCTTAGTAACCTTAGTTTAATTTTTTATTTATTACAGTGTTCATTAAATTATAACAACAACTTAACTATACCATAAAATGGAACAAGAAAAGAATTCGAGAAGGAGTTTTCTCAGGACAGCCGCAACAGGAGCGCTGATTGCAGCGGTAGCGCCATCATCAGTAACTGCCCAGGTAAAGAAACCAGTTATTATTCCCGCTTCTGTAAAGGGGGCCAACGATCGTATCAGAGTAGCAGTGTTGGGCGTCAATGGCAGAGGAGGAACCCACATTGAAGAAATCATGGGCCTCGCTGCAAAATCGAATGTGGAAGTGGCCGTACTCTGCGATCCTGATATGAATATTCTTCAGGACAGAGCCGATAAGTTCGAGAAAAAATATGGTAAAAAGGTAGCCATCCAGCAGGATTTCCGCAGAACTTACGAGGACAAAACCATTGATGCAGTGACACTTGCTACTCCTAACCACTGGCATGCTCTCCAAACAATTTGGGCTTGCCAGGCGGGTAAAGATGTATATGTTGAAAAACCGGCTACCCATAATATTTCAGAGGGCAAAAAAATCGTTGAGGCTGCTTATAAATATAACCGTATCGTGCAGCATGGTGTGCAGTTACGCAGCTCAGTAGCCATCAGGGAAGCTGTTAAACATTTGGAAGAAGGACTGATCGGAAGGGTTTATTTGTCTCGCGGATTGGTGTATCGGTGGCGCCCCGATATTGGGGACAAAGGTATTTCTCAGGTTCCTGCAGGCCTCGATTATGATTTATGGTGCGGTCCTGCCCCGATGCGTCCCTTTACCAAAAACCTTGTTCATTACAACTGGCACTGGCATTGGAATTATGGCAACGGCGATGTTGGGAACCAGGGCATCCACGAAACCGATCTTTGCATGTGGGGATTGGGTGTAAAAACTTTGCCTGAACGCATCACGTCCATGGGAGGTAAATTTCTGTGGGACGATTGCAAGGAGGTTCCAGAAATCCAAACCTCCATTTATCATTATCCGAAGGAAAGAAAAATGATTCAGTTTGAAGTTCGCAACTGGTGTACCAACCTTGAAGACGGCGCCGGAGTGGGTAATATTTTCTATGGCGACAAGGGTTACATGGTGGTAAAGGGGTATGATACTTATGAAACTTTCCTGGGTGAGAAACGTGAAAAGGGACCCAGCCGTTCAGAAGGTGGAGAGCTGACACTGCATTTCCAGAACTGGTTTGACGCCATCCGTGCACGCGATATGAGTATCCAGAATGGCCCGGTGCAAACAGGAGCGTTGGCCTCATCACTGGCTCACTTAGGCAATATTTCCTGCCGTCTGGGTCGCCAGTTAGAGTTCGACCCCATCGCAGAACGCTTTACCGGCGATGGTGAAGCTGATGCCAACAATATGTTGACGAGGGAATACAGGGCACCTTATTTATTGCCTGAGGTGATATAGGATAGCAGGGAGTGGGCGGGTGACTTGGAGTCACCCGCTCACTAAGCCCGCTCCACATTTTAATTTTAATGCAATAGATTGAAAATGTTATTATTCCTTGGTGACAATGGTAGATTTTTTAAAAAAAATAGAAGACAATTTAAATTTGCTGAATAGCCAACAAATTGATGTTTGTAGAATACTTTTGGATCAATTAAGAATTGCGGATAAAAAGTTTTTTAGCCAACAAAGTTCACTAATTGTGAATAAGGAATACTTGGAATTCATAGCAATTCATAGTTATGAAAGCGATTCAAATTTTGTTATTATATTATTTAATTCATTCGTAGAGTATTCCTGTTCGGGTTTCTGTTTCCAATTTGATTATAATGAAAACTATATAAATGAATACATATCGTCCTTGTTTAAAGGAGAGTATAAGGTTATTCAAACTAATTTCGGCAATATTATTCTAAGAACTCAATTCATTTGGAATAGCCAAAATTTAAAATCAAGGATCACTAAATCCTTTCTTTACAATTTTAGATTCTTTTTTAATTATGGGATGATTAAATTTACGGAATTTAAGCTTTTAAGCTTTGTTTCATCCACCTGATATTCACCAGCTCCGTTGCTTTGTTATTCGAAGCGTTGGTGCAGAGCACCCTTCATATTTGTAGAAAAGTTGGTTAGAGGAGCAAACGTAGGTGCAGCACACCGTAATATTCATTCTACATCCGCTTAGTGCAAGTTTTCTATTCAATCATTTTCAAAAGTTCCTGAAGTTCTTGATCTGAAATATAGCTCGGAAGCAAGGTCGAAATAGGGATCGGTACCGATTAAATGGATACATAATTAAGCCAGTAAACAAAAGTATATTATTCTGAAATAGAAAGAAAACGATAACGCTGTTGATAGAAATTTAAGTATAAGTAGTTTATAAAAAAAAATATTTGTACCTTCACGAAAGTTTTCAGTATCAGAAAATGCCAACAATTTTACGAAGTGAATCTCATAGCTGAACCCATTGCTCTAAATGTCTTTAGCACAGGCAGAACTATTTTCATCGAACTGACCGATGGACGGACCATCAGTTTCCCTGCTGACCGGTTTAAAATACTGGCAAAGGCATCAGATGAACAGTTGAAAGAAGTAACGATCCTATTAAACGGGTATGCACTTCGGTGGGAAAATCTGGATGAAGATCCTACTGTAAAAGGAATTTTGTCAGGTAATTTTCAATTGCCCTTGCCTGGATAACGGGAGTTCGATCTTAGGTATTACCCGGTTGCTCATTCGATTTTGTCCCTATATTTGTAAGGTAATCCTTTAGCGGTTTCAATGGACAATAAATTCAACAGTGAGAATCGTAAGATCCTTCATATTGATATGGATGCCTTTTACGCATCCATCGAACAGCGCGATCATCCGGAATACAGGGGTCAGCCGGTAGTGGTAGGAGGCTTGCCTGACGGACGTAGGGGAGTTGTTGCTGCCGCCAGTTACGAAGCCCGCAAGTATGGGATTCATTCGGCGATGCCTTCAAAAAGAGCCTTTCAGTTATGTCCAAAAGCTATCTTTGTGCGCCCCCGCATGGAGGTTTATAAGGAAGTTTCGAGCAAAATGCGAGAGATATTTGCCCGTTATACCGACCTGATTGAGCCCCTTTCACTGGATGAAGCCTATCTTGATGTGACAGTTGACAAGCTGAATATTGGATCGGCCATCGAGATCGCTCAGCAAATTAAGCAAGCCATTAAAACTGAATTGCATCTAACCGCTTCTGCAGGGGTTTCGGTCAATAAGTTTATTGCTAAAATAGCTTCCGACCTCAATAAGCCCGATGGCCTGGCATTCATCGGTCCTTCGAAAATTAAAAGTTTTATGGAACAGTTACCTGTCGAGAAATTTCATGGTGTGGGCAAAGTGACGGCTACGAAAATGAAAAGCATGGGCTTGTATACTGGTGCCGATATAAAAAAGCTGAGTGAACAGGAACTTACCAGCTGTTTTGGAAAAGCAGGCAGCTTCTACTATCACATCGTACGGGGTATTGATCATAGGGAGGTAGAGCCGCACCGCGAAACAAAGTCGGTAAGTGCAGAAGATACCTTTGCCTACGATTTAACCAATATGGAGGAGATGAACCGAGAGCTGGACAAAATTGCCCAAATTGTTTATGACCGTTTAAACAAACATGAACTCAGGGGACGGACCATCACAGTAAAAATAAAGTACAGCGACTTCAGGCAAATTACCCGCAATCATTCGTTCACACATCCGGTGGACGACTTATTCCTCATTGGTGATACAGCAAGACAACTATTGGCATCAACCGAACCTCAAGGAAAAGCAGTGCGCCTGTTGGGTATTTCGCTTTCTAATTTTGGAGAGTTGATGCCAAGCGACCGACGACAGGATAAATCGGGACAACTGAGACTCTTCCCTTAAATTTCAGTAGGAGGGTTAATTCAAAAATGCTTCCGGTAATAGTCTGTAAAGAGTAACCCTAACATTTGAGCATTCCAAACTGGCCAGGCTTTATAGGAGTAAAATAGGAAACAAAAAAAACCCGTCCTGTTAACCAGACAGAACGGGGAATAATAAACAAATTATTATTAATGACAGGGAGATTGCTCTCCACCTAAACTAAACCTACCCAAAGATATAATAAATTTGTTGTCTTTTACATGATGAAAGTATTATTTTAGAATAAAGTTGCAAATATTAAATAAGTCCCAAAATCACTTGCTCACTAATCTTCCTTTCCAATAGTTTTGAAATATCAAATGCCAATTCAGTCAATTGGCATTTTAGTATTTTGTAGGAAAACAAGACTAGAAATCAATTCAGGTTGATGCTTTTAATTTATATTTCCATTGCACAAACATTTGGTTGAAATAATAATATTTCTTTCTATTCCTCCACTTCCTCAGTTAGTAAATTTGAGGAAGTTGAGGAATTGAATTTGGAAATAGTGAGCAGATGACTTGCCTCACCGGCTAACTTGCAAAGTTTAGAGATAGATTATTTTTTAATACCGATGCAAATGGTTAACTTTGATCAAAATGAAATAAGATGCAATCCATCAATCCATTTACAGGTGAAACCATTCAAACTTATCGGGAGTATAGTTATCAAGAAGTGAATACCATTATTGGACAGGTAGATGATGCTTTTCAGCAATGGAAACTGACAGAATTTGAAGACAGGGCAGGCCTGATGAAGAATCTTCAGAATCAGTTAATCAATCAGAAAGCAGAACTGGCCTCACTCATGTCTGCTGAAATGGGAAAGATACTACGCGAGGCATTGGGAGAGATCGAAAAATGTGCCTTTGTTTGTTCCTACTATGCCAGCTATGCGGGGTCGTTTCTGAAAAACAAACCAGTAGCTACCGAAGCTTCAGAATCCTATATTACTTATCAGCCCATCGGGACAGTATTGGCTGTGATGCCCTGGAACTTCCCCTTCTGGCAGGTATTCAGGTTCCTGGCTCCGGCATTGATGGCCGGCAATACAGCAGTTTTGAAACATGCATCCAACGTTTCCGGATGTGCCCTTGCCATCGAACAATTGGTTCGTCAGGCAGGGTTTCCTGAAAATGTATTCCGTACGCTGCTCATTGGTTCGTCTTCCGTAAAGGAAGTGATTGAAAATCCTCTTATTAAGGCAGTTACGCTGACAGGAAGCACTCCTGCAGGCAAATCAGTGGCTGCGATTGCTGGTTCGGTGCTTAAAAAATCGGTACTCGAACTGGGAGGCAGCGATCCATATCTTATTTTGGAAGATGCCGACATCGCAATGGCAGCCCAATTGTGCGTTAAGAGCCGCTTGATGAATGCCGGTCAGAGTTGCATCAGTGCCAAACGGTTTATCGTGTTTGATGCGGTATATGAAGAGTTCAAAGCCGAAATGGTTAGGCTGATGAGTGAGGCCACTTTTGGTGATCCACTCAATGTGCTCTTTTCCATTGGACCATTGGCAAGGATTGAATTACGCGATGAACTTCACCTGCAAGTAGAAAAAAGTCGCCAAATGGGTGCAACTGTTGTGATTGGAGGATACATTCCCGAAGGAATAGGTGCATTTTATCCGCCTACGGTTTTGGAAGCTGTGGTACCCGGAATGCCTGCCTATGATGAAGAGTTGTTTGGACCGGTAGCTGTTCTATTTCGGTTTCATTCTGAAGAAGAAGCCATCCGCATTGCCAATGCCACCGTATTTGGTTTGGGTGCTGCTGTTTTTACCTCCGATTTGACCAAAGGCAAACAGCTGGCTGAGAAAGGATTGCAAGCCGGCTGTGTGTTTGTTAACGACTTTGTAAAATCGGACCCCCGTCTTCCATTTGGCGGAATCAAGGAAAGTGGTTACGGACGCGAATTATCTGTAGTAGGCATCCGAGAATTTATGAATATAAAAACAGTCGTAGTGAAGTAAAATTAGGCGCCATTAAATTCATATAATTTATACTATTCATATGTCAAAACTACTATCTCCCCTCACAATTAAGAGTATTAAGCTTAAAAACCGGATTACCATTT
>Ga0209123_1001833_pt1 | contig 19544 bp, 13 predicted proteins | sample BarGraIncu00431A_FD_184500 | JGI IMG/M metagenome (GOLD analysis project Ga0209123, IMG submission 184500) | Arctic peat soil microbial communities from Barrow, Alaska, USA - Barrow Graham LP Incubations 004-31A (SPAdes) (version 2) | ecosystem: Environmental > Terrestrial > Soil > Wetlands >... | reverse complement strand
TTGGAGAAGATGCCCCGAAAATGACTGGAATAACCGACCCTGCACTACCTGTTGGCTATCAGTTCGACTACATGAATGCCGAAGTCATTGAAAAATACATGACGGTGAAAAATGGGCTGATCACCTTACCTCATGGCACCCAATACCGGATTCTTGTTTTACCAAAACTCGAAACCATGCGTCCGGAACTGCTGACTAAAATCAAGCAGCTAATCAGTGATGGAGCTGTTGTAATGGGACCTGCCCCGAAACGTTCCCCGAGTTTGCAGAACCAACCTTCAGCAGATTCTTTGGTACAAGCAATGGCTACCGAAATGTGGGCAAACGTGGACGGCGTGAAGGTTAAATCGCGGATTTATGGCAAAGGTCTCATTTTGAACGGTATGAGTATGGAAGAAGCATTTGCAAAGATTGGATGTGTTCCTGATTGCAAATTGCCTGAAGACAATAGCATCCATTATGGACACCGAACTCTGGATGATGGTGAAATATATTTTATTACTAATCAGACTGGGGAAACAAAACTTGTTACTCCTGAATTTAGAGTGAAGGGATTGCATCCTGCACTTTGGGAAGCAACAACCGGTTATATTAGAGAGCTTCCGGGTTATGAGCAGAAAGAGAATGGTACTGCTGTGCCTTTGAAGTTGGCTCCAAATGAAAGTGTATTTGTGGTTTTTTGGAAATCGGTTGGAAAAGCTCCAGATTCTGTTTTAGTCAATGGATTAGAAGCCAATTATCCAAAACAAACCTTGGTTAAAGACCTGAAAGGCCCATGGACTGTCACTTTCGACCCTTCAAAACGCGGACCGGAACAACCCGTTGTTTTCGAAACCCTTCAGGATTGGACCAAATCGACCGACGATCACATTAAATTCTATTCAGGAACAGCTTTTTATACCACCAAATTCTCAATGAAGAAGCTGCCAAAAGCCGAAAAGTGCTTCATCGACCTGGGTCAATTTACAGCCATGGCTAAAGTTTCAGTGAATGGAACGTATGTCGGAGGTCTTTGGACAGCCCCCTATCAGCTCGACATCACCAAAATGATCAAAGCCGGTGAAAATGAGCTGAAGATTGAAGTAGTGAACACTTGGGTCAACCGTTTGATTGGTGACCAGAAACTGCCCGAAAACGAACGTCAGACCTGGTGCCCCTACAATCCGTACAATGCGGAGAGTCAATTGCAACCTTCGGGGTTGTTTGGACCGGTGGAAATTTTGTGGGGAAAATAGAATCATATCCTCATCAAACTGAATTAAATGATCAAGCTGCACTTAAAGAAACTCTCTTTAAGTGTGGCTTTTTAATTATTTATGAAATGAGACATCCGGGATTCCTACAAATCACACTTTCGGCAACCAACAAACAGGGCAAGTTAACTGTTACGATGTAAAATTTCAATTGGTTTTAATATTTTTGCTAAATCGTTTTTAATTCTTTATATATTTGCTTTTTCTTTTTGAAAGCTTTCACATAGTATCAACCAACAACCTTTTCAGTATGTCTTTAAGAAGTATATTCATTTCAACAGCCTTGTTATTCTCCATTTGCGCAATAGCGCAGACTAAAACCATTCCATTTAATGCAAACAATCCTGAAGGTGCAACTCTAACCTATTATCCGCCAAACCCGGAGGCTGACCCTACTGGTACATCGGTAGTGATCTGCAGCTCAAATAGCGATAACAATGCCATGATAGCCGCTTTGACAAAAACAGGTAGTGCCGCATTTGTACTCAAAAATCCGCAGGCTGCCATTACACAGGAAGATGTAATTAAAACTTTTGAATACCTGCAAGACAATGCCAGAGATTATAAAATAGATGGTAATAAAACAGGTATCCTTACTTTTGGCACCGCTAAAAATCTAACCGCAAGACTTGGTTCAATTGCTTTTATCGGGATGGTCGATCCTGAAACTTTTCCAAAAATCGGGGCTTCAACTGCGGCTTCAATCTATATTGATGCCAGCAATAAGAATAGTAAGCAAGTCCTTAACTTTTACAATAAATGGCTGAAAATGGGTGGAAAAGCCGAATTAAATTTGCGACAACATCCAGTAAATGATAGCATTAAATCTCAAAACATAATCAATTGGATGTCAACACTCGGATTAATGAAACCACTTAGCAACGAAAAAACAGAAGCTCAAAAGAGTAAAGAAAATTGGGCTAATTTTTCGAAATATATTGAAGACCGGATACACAACGACTGGGCCTGGTTGAAACGTTTTGAAGGTGACAATGAAAAAGTGCCCGCTCCGGCAGTTGGAGAAAAGCGCGTCATTTTCATGGGGAATTCCATAACCCAGGAATGGATCAATACCGACCCTGACTTTTTCAAGAGTAACAATTACATTAACAGAGGAATAGGTGGACAAACCACCCCTCAAATGCTCGTGCGTTTTCGGGAAGATGTGATAAATTTGCAACCCAAAGTGGTAGTAATACTGGCAGGTATTAACGATATCGCTGAAAATACCGGTCCATCAAAAATTGAAAACGTAGCCGGTAATATTTTTTCCATGGCAGAATTGTCAAAAGTCAACGACATTAAAGTCATTATATGCTCCGTCTTACCTGCCTTTTCCTTTCCATGGCACCCCGGCATAAAACCGGCCGAATCCATTCTCAAACTCAATTCTATGCTGAAAAGCTATGCTGAAAAAAACAAACTCGCCTATGTTGATTATTATTCAGCAGTTGTGGACGAAAATCAAGGTATGATAAAGGAACTAGCTAAAGATGGCGTACACCCCAACCTGGCAGGTTATAAAATAATGGAGCCATTGGTTAAGGCAGCCATAGACAAAACGTTGGCAAAGTAAGTTGCCCCGGCAATACTTAATCAATAATACTAACTAAAAGTGACTGCGACAACTGCGATATTTGCTTGAAAGGCTGGCCGGTTAAATCTATCATTAAAACCGACGACGTTAACAACTAAAGGCCCATACCTTAAAAATCAATAAAAAAGATTCTGGAATCCCTTCAACAGTTTCAGAATGAATCAAATCCTATCAGGCAGGAAATGAGTTAGTTTCTTACCAAAAAGTAGAACATTGTTGTTGTTTATTTTGTTTTTATCCGTAAGTTTTAATTTTCACGCAGCGCCCAAAAACGAAATAAAGCTTCCATATTGCGTCTGTTTTGTTTATATTTGTAATAAGAATCTAATACATCTAACGATAAATTGTATCAAAGGTCATCCTTTCTACCGGATCTGAACCTTGCTTACAAATAGACTTAAATTATTGATATGACGCTTCTAAACATTTATAACCGTACATTGCTCAAAACGTTTTGTGCTGCCGGAAATGCGACAAAACAAGCATTGCTGCACGTTTCATTCCTACTATGCTTTTTGGTCTGCAATTGCAATGTTAGTAAAGGAGAAGCACCTCTTTTTACGCTGACTAAAATGAGCGACAAAATAAATAGGCTGTTTCCTGACACATCAAAATCCCGGGAATTTTCTCCAATAAAAGGGAAAGTAATCAGCCCTTTTGGGTACAGAGGAAGACATAACCATACAGGTACAGATATCAAACTGCATAAAGGCGATACGGTCAGAGCTGCGTTCAGTGGACAAGTCATAAAGGCTTCCCGTTATTCCGGTTATGGAAATCTGGTTATTCTGAAACACCCCAATAATATTGAGACCTACTACGCTCACTTAAGCAAATGTCTGGTGGGAAATGGAAAAACAGTAGCTGCAGGTGATGTTATTGGTTTGGGAGGATGTACAGGCCGTGCATCTACTCCTCATTTGCACTTTGAAATCAGGTTCAACCATGTCCCCAAAAATCCGGAGAAATTTTTCGACTTCAAAGACTGTTTAGTCAAAGAATCTGTTCTGGCATACAAACCCACTCTCAGAATAGAAGATGAACCATTATTTAAAATTGATACTGAAACAAAGCATGCAACTAAAAATGCGTCTAAAAATAGCGGTAAAAAAGACACTGTTATCGTTACTAAAAGCGAACCAAGCTCAGAACCCACCCCTTCAATCGATGTTGTAACCGTTCAAAAAGGCGACACCTTGTATGGGCTTGCCAGACGCAATGGCACTACTGTAAAGCAATTGCTTGAATTGAATCATCTGGAAAATTCAAACTTAAAGCTGGGAATGGTTTTGAAGGTAAAATAAAATTACCATCTTTTACCTTCCTGTTTTTCGGAAAATGCCTGCATTAACGAGTTTGAATTCGTTTTTGTTTAATTCTTTTATTTCAGGTTGCTAAATTGATTTACTAAAAAAGGGAAATATTGATTCAACATCTGTATATTTGCCAAAAAAAATGAAACAATTTTTAGTTACCTCTTTGGCGGCTTTGGCTGTTTCATCCGCTTACAGCCAAACGACAAAGCATTCTTTCTGTTGGTATTTCCTTAAAAACAATTGGGCAATCCGGAAAGGTGACTGGAAGCTATTGGTAGGTCAGCATGATCCATCCAAAAAAGCGCCCATGGAAAAAAAGGATACCATTTTTCTGGTTAATGTGACTCAAAACCCAGAAGAAATGTTGAACGTAGCCGATCAATATCCAGATAAGTAAAGGAATTGACGAAAGAATATTACGATTGGTACAATAAAGTCATGGCTGAGAATGCTAAAAAATAGAACAAGTCTGAGTAAAAAAATAATTTTATCAATAATCATTTAATCGAATGAAGAAACAACAAGCAAAACTGCTGGCTATTGCCCTCTGCCTGATGATAAGCGGTGTGGTTCAAGCTCAGCAACAAGATCTTCTGAAGTACGTCAATACCCTTCAGGGTACAGACTCAAAGCCTGACTATAGTAATGGCAACACCTACCCGACCATTGCAGTACCCTACCCCATGCATGCCTTTTCTCCACAGACCGGCGTAAACGGCCAAGGGTGGAAATACATGTATTCCGACAAAACCATTCGCGGTTTTCAGCAAGTGCATCAATGTAGCCCATGGGTGAATGATTATTCCTGCTTCTCCCTGTTCCCGGAAATGGGCAAGCTGGAAGTGAACGAAAACAATCGCGCTGCTAAATTCAGCCACCAGAACGAGTCTGCTCATCCCAATTATTACAAAGTAACTTTCGACAACGGCATCAAAACCGAAATCTCTCCAGCTCAACGTGCAGGCCACATGCGCTTCACTTTCCCTGGAAAGCAAGCCGCCTACCTGTTGTTGGATGGTTACACCGGCAAGAGCATGGTACAAATCCTGCCCAAAGAACGCAAGATCATTGGCTGGGTCAACAACGGTTACCTCTTCCCTGGCACATTCAAAGGCTACTTTGTTCTCGAATTTGACCAACCCTTCGTGTCCTATGGCACTTGGGAAAACAAGAACTTTGAAGTTAAGCCCAACGGTCTGACCGACGAAGGTCAGGGCAAGAGCGCATACATCGAATTCAAACCCGGTACCAAAGTGCAGGTGAAAATAGCTTCTTCCTACGTCAGCCCCGAACAAGCTCAATTCAACCTGGATTCCGAACTGGGCAAATTTAAAAATCTGGAAGATACCAAAGCTGCAGCCGGAAAACTATGGAATGATTTGTTGAACCGCATTGTAGTAGAAACCGACAACGAAGCCGACAAGGCCACATTCTATTCCTGCCTGTTCCGTTCCAACCTATTCTCCCACACCTTCTACGAAATCAACAAAGAAGGCAAACCCTACTACCGCAGCCCGTACGACAGCAAGATCCACGACGGCTACATGTACACCGACAACGGTTTCTGGGACACCTTCCGTTCTCAGTTTCCATTGACCAACATCCTGCACCCAACCATGCAAGGCCGCTACATGCAATCCTTGCTCGATGCACAGGAACAAGGCGGATGGTTTCCAGCCTGGGCTTGCCCCGGCAATTCCGGCATCATGATAGGTAACCACGCCATCACCCTGTTGGCCGACGCCTGGGTAAAAGGCATCCGTACTTTTGATCCCAACAAAGCGTTGGAAGCCTACTACCACGAAGTAACCAATAAAGGCCTGGGAGGCTCCAGCGGCCGCGATGGCTGGGCCTATTACTTTCAATTGGGCTATTTTCCTTATCCTGAAGTCAGCGAAAGTGCAGCAAAAACCTTAGAATGTGCCTACGACGATTTCTGTGCCTACTGGTTAGCCAAACAAGTTGGCAACAAGCATTACGAAGAGGTCTTTGCCCGTCAGATGCGCAACTACAAGAATATATGGGATCCTTCCGTAGGCTTTATGCGGGGTCGCAAGAAAAACGGCGATTGGGATTCACATTTTACCCCCATCCGTTGGGGAAATCCTTTCACCGAAGGAAACTCCTGGCAATACACCTGGTCTGTTTTTCACGACATGAAAGGTTTAATTGACCTGATGGGTGGCGATGCTAAATTTGCCGCCAAACTCGACACTTTCTTCAGTTGCAAAAGCGACTACGAAGTGGGTGATTATGGAACTGTTATCCACGAAATTTCCGAAATGTTGACTGCCAAAATGGGGCAATATGCACACGGTAACCAACCTTGCCAACACGTTCCCTACCTGTACAACTACATAGGTCAACCCTGGAAAACCCAATACTGGACCCGCAGAGTAACCAACGAGCTATACAATGGCACTGAAAAAGGCTACCCGGGCGATGAAGACCAGGGAGGACTCTCCTCTTGGTACGTCCTGAGTTCCATGGGCTTGTATTCCGTTTGTCCCGGCACCGACCAATACGTCCTTACCAGTCCTGTATTCAAAAAAGTGACCATCACCCTTGAAAGCGGCAAGAAGTTCGTCATCGAAGCCAACAACAACAGCAAAGAAAACGTCTACATCCAGTCCGCCACGTTAAACGGCAAACCTTATTCACACAACTGGATCACCTACGCCGACATCTTCAACGGCGGAGTTCTCCACTACGAAATGGGCAACCAGCCTGAAAAGACCCGCGGCACCAAACTCGAAGACCGCCCCTTCTCAGTGACCCCTTTCAAGTAATAAACGACCCGTTTTACCTCAAACAAGAGGGGACAACTACTAAAAAAGGACCAAGTTCAAACGAACCTGGTCCTTTTTTATCCCTTGGAAAAAGCACTTCTCGGCATCAATATTTGTTGATTGAATATATGGAATCCAATATATTTTGTATTTTTGACAAAAATGGATGACAAATTCGTAACACTTTATTTAAGTTAGGCCAATATTCACAAAATAGCCATTCTTAGAAACCAATCTTTCCTTTGAAAAATATATTGACACAGCATGAATAAAAAAATCTTTTTCAGCTTATTAGTGGCATTATTGTGCATCTGTTTTCCACTACACGCAATACCCGGTGCTACACATACAGTCATTAAAGGAAACATTAAAAACCTGAGTAACTATCCGAAAACTAAGGTTTTCACTCTTAAAATCACTGATTTCAGAGGAAAAGAAACGGTATTGAAAGATTCCATAAAAAAGGATGGATCTTTCCAGTTTGAGTTTGACTTATACATTGCGCAAGATATCAGCATTGAGCCCATTGTCGGCAGACTCATTGCGCATCCTGGAGACAACATCCAATTAGGCCTAGATTTTAAAAACATTGAATATGTCAGATTCTCCGGCGATGGCCAAAAAACAAATCAGGACCTATACAAATACCTGAACGGCAATTACCTCTCTGTTAGCTACGATCATCATAAAATCGAATCACTCGTACCGGAATCGTACAAAATCTATTGTGACAGTGTCAAAAATCTGATGGAAAAGAAAAGACAACGGTTCATCAAAGAAGTTAATCCAGGTTCGGAAGTTTTAAAATGGACCAACAATTACGTCAAAATTAATTACTTTAAATCGCTTCTGATTTATTCGTCGTACTACAATGCGATGTTTATAAAAAATAATAAACCCTTGTTGCCTACTTCAGACTACTTTAATTTTCTTGATCAAATTGGATCTGTATTTTCGACAACTCTTTTAAATGCAGATGCATACGAACTATTGAATGGTTATTCCTTAAATACCAGCTTGAAAATTTTAAAAGATTTCTCATCAAGCAAAGACAGTAACATTGTCGAATTAATAAATCATATCAGTCAAAATCAACCAAATAATATTCTTAAACAAGCACTTATTGGTAACATCTTCTATCAAAAACTCAATGAAAAAGATCTGAACTTTTTTACAATCAATAAAACCCTTTTCGATGAAAATATACAGGAACCATTTATCAGAAAACCCTTAGACACTTATTTTAAAACCTTAAATGAGGAGTTAGAAAATCCACAAAAAGCGACCAATACCATTTTTAAAAGAATGACTAATTTATCGGGAAAAATTTTACTCGATTCCATAATATCAGCTCACAAAGGAAAAGTTTTATACCTTGATTTCTGGTTTAGAGGTTTTAAATCCTGCACAGACGATTTCACTTATACTAAAAAGCTCAAGCAAGACTATCAGGGAAAGGAATTTGATGTTGTTTATATAAGTTTAGATTCTAAAATTGTGGAAGGTGAACTGGAATTAATGCAGTATCAGGTTGAAGGAAGTCACGTCTATTGCAATCGTGATCAATGCATTTCGTTCAATAAGGGATTTGAAATTCGCGCAGTACCGTACTATGTTTTGATCAACAAACAAGGTCAAATTGCTGAATCAGGAAACCAACTGAGGCCATCCATTCCTGAAACGATTCAGAAAATCGAGAAATTATTAAGTGAAAATTAAGTACAATCACACCATGTTCAAAGGATTATTCACCTTCATTCTTCTATTTTTGAGCAGCGTCTCCCTACTTGCTCAAAATGAAATCAGTAATTACAAAGTCTATTTTGCTGTTGGCGATTTTAAAAGTTCAACCATTCTGATAACCAGAACCTTTGAAAAATCAGGACAAACCTTTTACATAGGAGTCAACCAGGAAAATCTGGAAACACAGATTATCCCTTCGAATCAAATAACTGTACAAACAATAAGCTGGCAACAATTACTGCAAAATTACAGCAATACAGCCTATGTCAGAGCCATTCAAACGGCAGAAAACCAATCATTTTCCTTACAGAACTCAGGCATTGTCCATGGTTTTCCCAAAGAAAAGGGCGTAACCTTAACCATCGATTTATGTCCTTCACACAAACCATTGGATCGACTCATTTTCACGACCTTAATCGCTGAATTTAAAAAAATAGAACAGCCGGTACCATTGGCATTATCCATCACTGGCCGGTTTATGCTCACTCATTCAGAAGATATAAAATGGCTCAAGGAGCTAGTCTTATCCGGTGAAATTTCCATAACTTGGATTAATCACACATACAATCATCACTACAATCCAAAAATACCGCTCAAAGATAATTTTTTACTGGAACCTGGCACCGATCTGAATTTTGAAATACTCGGCACCGAAATAGCTATGCTTCAGCATGGACTTCTTCCTTCGGTCTTTTTTCGTTTTCCCGGGTTGGTCTCAGATCATAAAGTGGTGGATAGCGTACTAAAATACGGTCTGATTCCAATAGGAAGCGATGCCTGGTTAGCGAAAGGACAGCCAACACACGCTGGAAGTATCGTATTAATTCATGGCAATGGAAACGAGCCACTCGGTTTAAAAGATTTTATACGATTGCTGCAAACGGAAAAATCCTCTGTTATGAATAAGCAATGGCTGTTGTATGATTTGAGAGAAAGCGTAGAGGATGAATTTCAAAAATAATAGTAAAAAAAAGCGGCAGAAGTACGAATACTTCTGCCGCTTTTTTCAATACACTAAAAGTCCTTTATTTTTTTAGGAAACTTTTTGAAATACTAATATTTCCCTTCTTAATGACCAACTTATAAAAACCGGTAGGAAGCGTTTCAACATTCACTTTGTTATTTTGCAACAATCCGTCTTTCAACAAACTGCCCATCACATTGTAAACCTGATAAGAAGCCCCATCCAGAATTATTTTTGAACTAAGGTTCAGATATTCCTGAACAGGGTTCGGATAGATATCAATCGCTTCTTTCGCATCGATCTTAGTCTCTTCAACATTTGTTGGTGAAGTAGCAGGAATACCCAATACAGAATAGGGAACTCTCACCCCTTTTACCCGGTAAAAATAAGGATCGATGTAAGCACCTTTTACGACACTTACGCCATTCACAATTTTCTCACCATTGACATTCACAGTGATATCCTGATTATCATCAGCATTGTAGTTCAGACTGTAGGTAAACAACAATTCATCGTTATCATTCTTAAATTGAGGATGAACGTTGGGTGTATAATAGCGTGCCTGTGTACCATATGTATACTCGTTGATCGCATAAATTTTCTTGGAACTTGCAAATTTGGAGGTTGGAGAATCAGAAACAGTACCCCTGGCAAACCTGGAAGTCGTTACCCAATAACCTTGATCCAACGTAACTAATACATACTTGCCATTTACATAACTAACAGCCCCCGATGCTCCGGTACCTTCAAAAAGCTTAGCTTTCGTGTATTCAGCATCTGTCGTCGGTGGTTTGTTTGTCCATGTGGAGCCATCCCAGAAAGTCCATGAATTTAAAGGATCGGTTTGTAAAAAACGGGCTACGAAGATCTGTATAGTTGAGCCATAACCAAGACCTCTGCTTCCAAAAACATACGCATAACCATCATCCGCTTTAACCATACCAGTGGCATAATTTATGGTATTGTAGTCACTCAAACCGGGCACTTCGTGACGAATGGAAGTCCAGACAAGGCTACCCTCGGCGGAAGGATAAATCTCATAAAGCGTTTGCATGGTCTGTGTCAAACCATTCCCCTCACCACAAATCAAATAGACTTTACCATCGATTTCCACACCGTTAGAAGGCCAGGCAAACGATTGATCGGCTTGAATGTCGCAAATTTGTTTTGGACGACTCTGAGCACTGTTTAGGCGGGTAATATTCGGGGCATTATCAGGTGACCAATCCGTCAGAGAGGATTGTAAAAACATGGAATTGCCATACATAAAGAACCAACTGCTGTAAAATAAGTTTTTGGTCGTTTGCAATTCAGAACCATCCCATGAGTCTTGAGTTATCCATAATGTTTTACCATTTGAAAGTAAAATACTAGATCCCTGATCAAAAGCAGCTGAACCAAAGGTTCTTTTATTTCGTTCAAAAAATTTAACGACTTTGTCATCGCGATAGGAACAAAGTGCCTGTTTGTTTAATTCCCACAACTGATTGTCTGCATCGGTATTTACTTCCTGAGAAATGGGCGTATCATCCAGGATGGAAGCATTCTGGTTGGTCAGAACCAGTCCACTGTTTTTATTGGTAATTCTGAATTTACCGGTAGAAGCTTCGTTAATACTCCACAACATCTGATTGTCAATCACCGTATTTTCGGCAGATTGTTGCAATTGAACCCCTCCAACCAATGAACCCGATGGAACATCCAAAAGTTTACCACTCATGGTGCTTCGTATGGAATAGTATTTCACATCGTTTTCTGTCGAAACATAGATAATATGCCACCTTTGATACTTTTGAGGTTTGGCTTCGTCGTCTTTTTCAACGACATGTTGAGTAATCAATGCTCCGTCCTTGTATTTCTCATTGTAAAGGATGTCCCCTGCAACTTGCATAAAACGTCCACTCGATATACTTTTCACCGTACAAACACTGTAATCATCTACATTACCGGTCACAACCTGAGCATTCACCAAAATGGTATTGAATAATGCAAACAAGGCTATAACAAGTGGTTTTTTCAAAGTAATTTTCATTCTTAAATTTCAATTGGTTATAACTAACTTTCTAATTAACTTTTAAGTTCACTTCTATAATTTTGTAAAATTAAAAAAATAAATCGGTTATACAGGCAAAATAAATCATTTTAGCATGTTTTTTTAAGGAAAAAATAAGTCCTATGTAATTGATCGCCAAAAAGCTGATAACACGGCCATTTCTTGCAACTCTTAAATCCAGTTATTATCTTTGAGGTTCTATTATGTTATGCCTGATAAAGATTAAAAAGTGATAAAACCCAAGGATTACAAGTCGTTGCATCTGTTTGCAGCAAAGGCTGAACCCAAATGGAGGCGATTTCATTCGCAGAACAAAAAGAAACTGGAAGGCATGGACTTGGTGGTTCATGCTTTGCACGATAAATACTCGAACGCCATCGATTGTTTGCAATGTGCCAGGTGTTGCAAATCCCTGGGGCCGCGCATCGAAGAAAAGGACGCAGAACGAATGGCAAAGGCCTTGCGCATAAAATCGTCGGACTTAATCGAAAAGTATATCCGCATCGATGAAGACGGCGACCGGGTTTTTAAATCCATGCCCTGCCCCTTTTTAGCTTCCGATAACTATTGTACCATTTATGAATCCCGGCCAAAAGCCTGTCGGGAATATCCACACACCGACCGGAAACGGTTTTTCCAAATCTATAAGTTATCCATTAAGAATGCCCAGACCTGTCCTATTGTGTATGAGGTTTTGGAAGAAATAACGAAGTAGGAATTGTTTGGTAAAATTACAGCCTCATCCTTTTGTCGCACACAAGCTCATCTTCTTTCCCATTAATTGCCCGAGTACGGCTAATGCGATGAAAAGCGGAATATAAATGTGTGGCGTTTTGAGCCAAATCCGGAGTGCGATCAAAAAGGGCACCGAGGCATGTATCGACACGAACCATACAAAAGAGAACTTTTTATGACGACTACGCCACAGCCCCAGCGGTAGATTTAACAGAAAAGCCAATACTGCAATCAAAACTATTTCCATTCTTTTTAGTTACTTTTGCCCCATCATTCAATCGGGCCTTTTTTAAACTTCCACAAAATCTGAGTGCAAAGGTATTAAATATTACCTTGGTTTTTATCCTTACTAATGAGGATTGCACCCTCTTTAATTTAAGGCTACTTTTGTGGAAAATTTGAAACTTATGACTTTTTTAAGAAATTTTTCAGCGCTTTTACTGCTTTTAAGTAGTGTTCATTTAATGGCAAACACCGTAGAAATGGACTCTGCCCACATCCATGCTCATGAAATCGACGATGTAGTCATAACCTCCTCCAAAGACGGCAGTAAGTTGAAAAACACCCCAGCCTCCATTTCCGTTTTGACACCAGCCGAATTGACCAACTGGAATGTGACCAGCATCAAGGACATCAGTGCTGCCATACCTAATTTATTTTTCCCCGATTACGGTTCAAAATTGACTTCTCCTGTCTACATCCGTGGCATCGGTTCCAAAATAAATGCACCTTCTGTGGGTCTGTATGTAGATGGCATCCCCTATTTTGATAAGTCTGTCTTCGATTTCGAATTTGACGAAGTGGAACGCATCGAGGTTTTGCGCGGACCACAAGGTACTTTATACGGGCGAAATACCATGGGCGGTATCATTCAGGTTACTACGAAAAATCCTTTAGAAAGTCAGGGTGGAAAAGTAAGCCTGACGGGTGGAAACTTCGGTCGTCGCGAAGCATCGGCTTCTTATTATGGAAAATTATCACCAGTCTTTGGCTATTCCTTCTCCGGTAAATACAATCATTCGGATGGTTTTTTTATAAATCAACACACCGGTGAAACAGCAGATAAATTCAATTCCCTGAGCGGTTCAGGAAAACTGGTCTGGAAAGCGTCCAAAAGTCTGGATTTCAGCCTGCACGTTCGCGCTGAAAATATGAAACAAAATGGTTACCCATATGCTCTGATAGATTCAACAGGTAAAATCGGACAAGTCAATTACGATTCGGTCAGTTACTACAACCGAAACATGTATTCAAGCGCTCTGGTCATTAAAAAAGCCTTCCCCGGATTTCTGCTGAAATCGGTCACTGCCATCCAAACCCTTTCCGACCTGAATGCCATCGATCAGGATTTTACAGTGTTGCCTACCTATTTTGTCACTCAAAAGCAAAATCAGAAGCTTTGGACAGAGGAGTTGGAGGCACATTCCAAAGGTGGGGGCATATACAAATGGTTGGTAGGGGCTTTTGCTTTTAATCAAACAACTCAGAATCATGTGAAAGTCAATCTAAACCCATTAGGTAGAAGCACGGCAATTAAAGATTTTAACATACCCACAAAAGGGTTGGCCTTTTATCACCAGTCAACCCTAAACCTGCTGTCAGGGTTTTCGGTTACCGCCGGCATCCGCTTTGATCATGAAATAAGCTCACAGGCATATCTGTACAAGAACGTTGTAGGCGGAGTTTTAGCTACAAAAACGGACACCCTTACGAATTTATCCTTTTCGCAATGGTCGCCCAAACTTTCTCTTCAATATACGTTCAACCCCAACCATGTGGTTTATTCCTCCGTTTCCAGAGGATACAAAACCGGTGGTTTTAACACCTCCTTTAACTCCATCAAAGAAAACACCTTCAAACCTGAATTTAGCTGGAACTACGAGGCAGGTTATAAATTCAGCCTTTTTGAAAATCGGGTGCACAGCGAAATAGCCCTTTTCTACACCGATTGGAGAAATCAGCAAATATCTCAGCCTGTGGTGCTCGGCGGTACCATGCTTCGCAACGCTGGCCGTTCATACAGCTATGGTACGGAATTTTCTATGAATGCCCTGATTGTTAAAGGTTGGAACGCCAATCTGAGCTATGGTTACACCGAAGCCAAATTTGTGGATTACCATTCAGGATTAAACGATTACTCCAATAATTACATTCCATACGTGCCCAGGCACACATTCATGCTGGGAAGTGACTATACCTTATTAATAAACAAGTCCTACCTGGATAAAGCTATTTTTTCCTGTCAATACATTGAAACCGGAAAATTGTACTGGAACGACATCAATTCAGCAAGCCAGGAAACCTATGGCACACTCAACGGCAAAGTATCACTTTGGCACAAAAACCTGAAACTCGACCTTTGGGTGAAAAACGCAACAAGCACCGACTATACGGCCTTCTATTTTGAAATGTCCGGTAAAAAATATGGACAAAAGGGCAAACCAACCACCTTGGGAGCCACTTTGACCGTCCTTATACCTTAATATACATGAAGCAGTTCTCGAAACTATCCACCTTCTTTTCCCTCTACCTGGCCCAGGCTGTGCCTTTGAGTCTTTTCAGCACCCTCCTGCCCGTCCTGATGCGGCAAGGTTCCTTTTCGCTGAGTGCCATCGGTTTGCTCCAATTGATCAAATTACCCTGGATCCTGAAATGTTTTTGGGCTCCCATGGTCGATCGGAAAACCTCAGGGCTGAAAGATTTCAAGAAATGGATCATCGTTTCCGAACTGGTTTATGCACTGCTTATTTTCGCCATCGCTTTTCTGAATCTGGATCTGAACTTCAACCTGATTTTTGTGCTGATATTGCTTTCTTTTGTGGCATCAGCCACGCAGGATATTGCCACCGATGCGCTGGCCGCTCTATCTTTTTCGCATAAGGAACGCGGCCGTGGCAACAGCATGCAAAGTATGGGCAGCTTTGCGGGAACCCTGATTGGCGGAGGAATACTGATGATGGTTTTTAAAGAAATCGGCTGGATGGCTTTGTTTATCGGTTTGGCCCTATTTCTGGTTCTGGCTGCCTGGCCCATTCTCCGATACCGGGACAGGGATCTGACTTTCCACAAGGTGCAGACCCGAATTTCCATCAAAGACATCGGTCATTTTTTCAGTCAGAAAGGTGGTCTCAAACAGTTGTTTTTCCTCTTGCTTTTTCAGGTGGGAATCATTGGAATCTTGGCCATGTACAAACCGTTTCTGGTGGATCAGGGCTTCGAATTGAAAGAAATCGGTCTGATGTTCGGCGTTTTCGGCCCCATCTTTGGTATTTTTTCATCCTTTCTGGGAGGTTACATGCTTCGCAAACTAACAAGGTATCGGGCAAAACTGTTGATAGCCGTACTGATTGTGTTTGTCCCGGTTTTTTTCTGGACACTCACTATTTCGATACCGGCCAAACTCCTGTTGTACCTATTTGTTGCGTATATTTGGACGTGCTACGGATTTGCCTCTGTTCTAGTCAACACGGTGTCCATGGATTTTGTACGACCCGGCAGGGAAGGCACCGATTTCACCCTGCAAACCGTTTTGGTGCATTTTAGCAGTATGCTGATCGCTGTTTTCAGCGGCCGGTTGGCTGACGGCATCGGTTACAGCGGGCTGGCTTGTGTGGAAATAGCGCTGGCCGTTTTATCGCTGATGTATCTTATTTTTTTCGGAAAAACGACTGAACATGCTGAATGATCTTTTGACAACGAAATACAATGTGCCGGTACCACGCTACACCAGCTATCCACCGGCCACCTTTTTTCACGAGGGTTTCCAGACTCAAGACCTGGTGACAGCTATCGGTGAATCCAACGATTTACTGCCTTCCAACCTCTCCTTCTATTTTCACATCCCCTTCTGTCGCCATCATTGCACCTATTGCGGCTGCAATGCGTACCCGATGGAAAACAAAGCCGGTGTTGCCGCCTATATGGCTGCGGTTCGTCAGGAGCTTGCGCTGGTTTTGCCTATGCTCTATCATCAGCGCAAAATCTCCCAGATTCATTTTGGCGGCGGCAGTCCCACCAGCATTCCTGTTCACTACATTCAGGAACTGATGGCTATTTTACGGACTGAATTTTCGTTGACTGAAAAGGCTGAAATTGCCATCGAATGTCATCCAGGCTATCTATCCATGTCCGACTGGGAAAAACTGGCCGATGCAGGCTTTAATCGTTGCAGCATTGGTTTGCAGGATTTCGACCTTCAGGTGCTGAAAGCGGTTAATCGCCGACCTTCACTGGAACCCATTGAAGAGGTGGTTGCCTTTTTGCATGCGCGAAACATTTCTGTCAATCTGGACTTTATATACGGTCTTCCCTATCAGACTCCCGAAAGTTTCGGTGAAAGCATCCAACGGGCTGTGGCCTTAAAACCGGATAGGCTGGTCACTTTTTCCTACGCGCACGTGCCCTGGGTTCATCCCATCCAAAAAGCGTTGGAAAAACACGGTCTCCCTGAATCGGGTCTGAAAAACCGCCTCTACGAAACGGCTTGCGACATTTTGGCTGAAAACGGCTATCTTCGCATTGGCATGGATCATTTCGTTTTGCCGGGCGATGAATTGGATTTGGCCAATCAAAACGGTCAGTTGCACCGGAATTTTCAGGGCTATTGCACCTGGGAAACAACGGGTCAGGTGTATGCTTTTGGAGTGACGGGCATCAGCCAGCTCACCTCGGTTTACGCTCAGAACACGAAAAGCATTCCCGACTACATCCAATTGGTTCAGGAAGGTGTTTTACCAGTTGTAAAGGGTTATCAGCTTTCAAAAGAAGAACAATTGGTTCGTGAAATCATTGCGACGCTGATGTGCAACGGCGAATTGCATTGGAAACTTTTAGCTGAAAGGCTGGGTTTTGATTCGGTTTCGAGTTTGAAAAACGGGCTGACGTTCAATCCTTCCAAACTGGAGGAAATGGCTGAGGATGGCTTGATTCTTTTAACGGAGGATTCCATTCAGATTACGGAGTCCGGTCGTCGTTTTATCCGCAATGTAGCTGCGGTGTTTGATCCGCTTTACAAAGTGGGTTCCACCGGGTATTCGTTGCCTGTTTAGTATTCATTCTTTAGGCTTTGGCCGAAACTATATTTTTATGAGAAAAACTGAAGTGGACGTTGTCGTTGTTGGTGCTGGTATTACTGGTTTAGTCACTGCTTTCAACCTGATTCAATCGGGTAAAAAAGTCGTGTTGATCGATAAAGCGGATCGTACCGGCGGACAAATGGAAACGGTAACCGATCAGGGTTTTGTCTTTGAAACCGGACCAAATACGGGTGTGCTCAACAACGTCGAAGTGATTCGTTTGTTTGATCGTTTAAAGGGGCAAATCGAAGCGGAAACGGCTAAAAAGGAATCCAAAATCCGGTTGATCTGGAAGGGCAAATCGTTTCATGCGCTGCCTGACGGCTTGATTTCTGCTGTTACTACACCTCTATTTTCTTTTACCGATAAAATACGCATTTGTTTCGAACCCTGGCGTGCTAAAGGGACAGACTCTATGGAATCCATTGCTTCGCTGACTCGTCGTCGCCTGGGAAAATCATTCCTGGACTATGCGGTTGATCCTTTCATTTCAGGAGTTTACTCCGGCGATCCTGACCGCTTGGTTACGCGTTTTGCCATGCGCAAACTTTACAATCTGGAACAAAATTACGGTAGTTTTATTAAGGGGGCAATGAAGATGCCTCATCCTGTGAAAACGGCTGAAACTATTAAAGTGACGAAGGAGGTTTTTTCGGTGCCGGGTGGTTTTGGTGAGTTGAGTAAATCGATTACGGAGGCTATTTCGATGGATAATATTCGTCTGTCTGTGTCCAGTGTTTCTATTGAGCCTTCTGAAGGGGATTACCGCTGGGTAACGACTTTGGGATATACGGATGAGGAAGTTTTTTCCAATTATGTGGTGACTACGGTTCCCGGTTTTGCTTTACCTGCCATTCTGCCTTTTGCTGATGAAAAAGCGATCGAAGCGATTGCGGCTATGATGTATGCGCCTGTTGTGCAGGTTGGCGTGGGTGTGATTGGCAAGGAAGCTATTCGTGTGCCTCAGTCGTTTGGGGGATTGGTGCCTTCGTGTGAAGGCAAAGATATGCTGGGGATTCTTTTTCCTTCCAGCTGTTTTGAAAACCGGGCTCCCGAGGGTGGTGCCACGTTGTCTTTTTTCCTTGGTGGAAGAAAGCGTCCGGAAATTGTGGATTGGACTGATGAGCAGATAAGGCAGGTTGTGGAAGAAGCGCTGGTTTCGATGCTTGGTTTTCCGGGGGATTATAAGCCGGATGCGCTGCATATTTTCAGGCACAAACGGGCTATTCCGCAGTATGAGGCGGATAGTGAAATGCGACTATCGGCAATTGATTTCTTGCAGGCCAATCATCCTGGGTTGATTCTTGCTGGTGGGATAAGAGATGGGATTGGTTTGGGGGATCGGATTAAACAGGGGGCGGAGATTGCTGAGGGTATTCGGGTTTAATCTTTAATTTTTGGTTGGGTTTTTGGGGGCAGATTTTTTTTTAAGATTCTGTTTCCCGGGAGCACTGCGTCTTTTGCGCACGGCCGCCTTCAGTCGCTGTGCATAAAATGCTAAAAATGCGGCTCAGGAGGCTAAATTTCCGAACCGCGTCCTCCAGTCGTCCTGAAATACAGGACTCCTTCAGCCGCTGTCCTTCCTCAGTCGTCGCTTCGTTCCTCCTTCCGTCAGTCCAAGAAAGCGAAAATTTTTAACGCCTCCTTCCCCTCATTTTCTTCACGCATTTTATCGCAAGGCGACTTTGACGGCCGTGCGCAAAAGACTGCGTTGGGATGGGGTTAATTGGGGAATTTTGGTTTTGGTGATAATTTGTTAGGATAAAAAATAATTATTTGAATATTTGGTTAACTTTGGGGGGTGGGAATATTTAAGAAATAGAGTAAATAAACATTTTGGGAAATTTTAATTTAACTAAGTTGCGGTTATATACATTGTGTGTAAACGCAATGCGGTTATAGGAGTGTTATGGGCAAGCATAAAACGCGTTAACTTATAGCATCAAAATTTTTAAGCTGAAGAAAGAAGAAAGCCTCGGTATGTCAATTAAAAATCAAAAGGACTAATGAAGAAACTAT
>Ga0209123_1001832_pt1 | contig 19547 bp, 17 predicted proteins | sample BarGraIncu00431A_FD_184500 | JGI IMG/M metagenome (GOLD analysis project Ga0209123, IMG submission 184500) | Arctic peat soil microbial communities from Barrow, Alaska, USA - Barrow Graham LP Incubations 004-31A (SPAdes) (version 2) | ecosystem: Environmental > Terrestrial > Soil > Wetlands >... | reverse complement strand
TGATGAACCAGTAAAACAATTTTTGGAAAAAGATGGTGAGATTATACCATTTCTAGAACATTCATTTGAATTGGTTGACAATTCAGTAAAAAGATATATAGAACGGGGTTTTACCGATCTGATAATCAGTTTTGGTTGTACAGGAGGGCGACATAGGTCGGTTTATTCTGCTCAAAAAATGGCTGAACATATCTCCGAAAAATTTGGTGTGGAAGTTGAACTTGTACACCGGGAACAGAAAATTGAACAGAAATTTTAGAATAAATGAAAGCACTTATTTTTGCGGCAGGTTTAGGTACTCGTTTAAAACCAATAACAGATAACTTACCAAAGGCACTTGTGCCGATTGCCGGAAAACCTCTATTGGAGCATGTGATCTTGAAACTAAAGGCAGCAGGTTTTAATGAAATCATTATCAATGTGCATCATTTCCCCGACCAAATTATTAAATTCCTGAAAGTCAATAATAATTTTGGAATTCGGATTGAAGTTTCCGACGAACGAGATGAATTGCTCGATACTGGAGGTGGCATCTGCAAAGCTTCATGGTTTTTCGATGACGGAAATCCATTTCTCGTTCATAATGTCGATATTCTTTCCAATGTTGATCTAAATGTGCTTTATCAACAACATCTTCAAACTGATTCGTTAGCTACACTTGTGGTGAGTCAACGTGAGACCTTTCGTTACTTGCTTTTTGATAAATCTTTGCGTTTGAATGGTTGGATCAACGAATTAACTGGTGAAACAAAACCTACAGGTTTTGCCAAAAGCGAATCTAATTTAAAGCTGGCTTTTGGGGGTATTCAGGTATTGTCACCTCATGTTTTTGATTTGATGAAACCATTCGAACCGAAATTTCCCGTAATAGATTTTTACTTATCTAAAGCTCCAACTGAATTGATAAATGGCTTTATTCCTAATGATTTCAAAATGATGGATGTAGGTAAGTTGAATTCGTTAAAAGAGGCTGAACGATTTGTATTGAATCTCTAGTGTTATTTTAAAAAGAAAGAAGCTGTCTCAAAATTAAGACAGCCTCTTTAATTATTTTACCTCTTCAAAAGCAATTAGTAATTACCAGAAATACATATAGAACAAAGCACAAGCTATAACTACACCCAACGAAGCGATAACATCCCACTTGTTCCAGCTTTGTTTGATTAGCGCCTTGTAATCACCTGTAAAAGTGATAAACTCAATCTGTTGTGCGGTTGGTTTTTTAGTAAATAATGATACTACAACCATAAACAACATGATGAAGACAAGCAACCATATCTCAAAGATAAGCCAATTGGTATGCCAAAACCAAGTAGTGGTATCCCAATACCAACCAGTCATTACGTCTTTACCAGTATTTGTAAAGATGTTGGTCAGCAAGCGTGCCATACCTATAAGAAATCCTACTATTAAACCTGCTTCGCCAGCTTTAGGCGTAATTCTTTTGGAAAATATACCCATTACGAATACTGCCACCATTGCAGGTGCAAGCAACGATTGAATGCCTTGCAGATAGGAATAAAGGCTGCCGAGACTCATCATGACTGGTATCCAACCAATTCCAAGAACTACAACAACAATTGTTGCAATACGGCCTACCAAAACATATCTGGCTTCGCTTTTACCTTTGAACATTGGTTTATAAAAGTCTTCAGTAAATAATGTAGCACAGGAGTTGAAGAAAGCTGCTAAAGAAGCAACCAACGCGGATATAAAACCTATCGTAACAATACCTTTCACACCTGCGGGTAACACAAATTTGACCATTGAGCCAAAGGCAGTATCGGGATTGGTTAAAGTAAAGCCACTGCCGGGACGTGCTGCCAAAGCAGCAGCTACCATACCGGGAATCAAAAACATAAATACAGGCAACAATTTGAAATAACCTGCAGCAATAGTTCCTCTGCGCGCACGCATCATCACTACGTCGCTGGACTCGCCTTTTCTTTGTCCTAATACACGTTGAACGATATGTTGGTCGGTTGCCCAATACCAAAATCCTATAATTGAAGCTCCTATAAATACCCAAAAACCAGGATAGTCATCATACATTGGGTCGCCCGTTTCAAAGTGAAACATATGGTTTGTCCCGTATGCAACGCCGTCTGTTCCTACATTTAGCGTTTTAGAATAGTCGATCATTGCAGTCCAACCATGAGCGATACTGCCACCTCCCAGTGCTGACAATCCCAAGAAAAGCACAAGGAATGAACCGATGATAAGAATAGGCGTTTGAATTGCCGACAGTGTCATAACACCCTTCATGCCACCAAAAACGGTAAACACACCCGTTAAAACAATTAAGCCGATAGCTCCGTACCAGAAAGGCAAACCGAGAAGGCTCTCCATGAAGATACCTCCTGTAAAAGCTGTTACACTCACTTTGGTCAGGATGTATGCTATAAGTGTTATGATAGACAACCACGAACCTGTTCGAGGTGTATAACGATTTTTGAGGAAATCGGGCATTGTGATAATTTTCCCCAACTTAATGTTCATGAGTTGATAGAACGGCACAAAAAGCCATCCCAGGATAAGTATCATCCAACCTTGCATCTCCCAGTGTGCCATACCTACACCTGCTTTTGCGCCTGTTCCGGCAAGTCCTACAAGGTGTTCCGAGCCGATATTTGCAGCAAAAATAGCTGCACCAATGATATACCACGGCTCGCCTTTGCCGAACAGATAGTCTTCACTGTCTGCACCCTTTTGCAAACGTTTATCTTTTTGTACTGAACGCCATACAGCCCATGATACTGCACATATTCCGACTGCGATAATTACCCAGTCAAGCCAAATAAATTCTTGTGAATTCCAATTCATTTTTAGATTTTTTTCTGATTTATTGATTAATAAGGAATTTTATTTTTCTACACCAAATTTATAAATACAAGTGCTTTTGTACACTTTTCCCGGTTCGAGAATTGTTGATGGCCATTGTGGTTTATTTGGGCTGTCAGGATAATGTTGAGATTCTAAACATATTGCAGCACGTTGATTGTAAACAATACCTTTTTTACCTTTTACAGTTCCATTAAGAAAGTTTCCGGTATAAACCTGAATTCCTGGTTCGTTAGTATATACTTCCAATGAAATTCCGCTAATAGGTGAAACTATTTTTGCAGCAAGTTTAGTCACATCTCCGGCTGTGTTCAATACCCAGTTATGATCGTAACCGTTTCCGTTTTTTAATTGGATGTAATCGTATTTGTTAATGTCTGCACCAATTGCTTTAGCAGTTGTAAAATCCATTGGAGTTCCTTTTACAGGTAGAATTTCACCGGTTGTCATAAATGTGCTGTCAACTGGAGTGAAACCATCAGCATTGATATACAATTGATTGTCGGTAATCAACTTAGTAGGATCTCCTGAAAGATTGAAATACGAGTGATTACACATATTGATAACGGTTTTCTTATCGGTAGTTGCCTCAAAGTCTATTTTGATTGCATTATCCTTCGTCAAAGTAAAAGTAACTTTTGCTTCAACTTTGCCCGGGAAATTCTCATCACCATCGGGCGAGAAACGAGTCATTTCAACCACCGAGTCGCCAATCTGTTTTACGTTTTTGTAAACCTGATATTGCCATCCTTTAGGACCGCCATGCAAGGTATGTCCGAAATTGTTTGTTGGCAACTGAATAGTTTTTCCATCAATGGTAAGAAGTCCTTTGTTGATACGATTTGCATACCGACCAATTGTAGCACCAAAATCGCTTGGTATATTCACATAGTCTGAAATACTATCGAATCCAAGTACCACATCCTGTAATTTGCCAGCTTTGTCTGGCACCATAACAGACACAATCCGTCCGCCAAAGTTAGTGATACAAACTTCCATTCCGGATGCATTTTTAAGTACATACAAACCTGTTGAATCACCGTTAATTACTTTCGTGAAGTCGGATTTCACCAACCCTGAAAGCGTTTTTTCGCTTTTTTCTTTACAACCCATCATTAGCAATGGAAGTAAAGCTAAATAAATCAGTTTTTTCATTTGTATTATTATTATTATTATTAAAAGGTTTTATGAAAACAGTTCTTTTTCAGTGAATTGACATAATTTGATATAATTTTTGTACAATTCAGCGTACAAATCAACATTTTGTTTGTTTGGATAATACTCTTGAGCAAAGCCCATTCCCATGGCGGCCTGAGCATCTTCCACTTTATCGTAAACACCAGCCACAACAGCTGCAAACATGGATGCTCCAAAAGCACAAGCTTGTTCGGCTTTTGCCACTTTTATCGGCATATTCAATACATCCGCCATCGTTTGCATTACAAAAGGCGATTTTAACGCAATTCCACCAATCCCAATTATTTCATTTATGACTACACCATTTTCGATAAATCGGTCAACAATGGCTTTTGATCCGTAGGCAGTTGCTTCAACTAAAGCACGGAAAACCAATGGGGCAGAACTACCAAGATTAATTCCTGTGATAGTACCTTTTACCATTTGATTGGCATCTGGAGTACGACGACCATTCATCCAATCGGTAGCTAAAACAGTCGATTCCGATACCGGAACTTTTGCAGCTTCAATTGATAATGCAGGAATAATCTGATCTAATGATTCTTCTATCAATTTTTGTTTCGTTTCTTCGTCAATCAGTGTTGAATTTGCCAAAATATTTTCAATTGGCCAGGCAATCAACCGTTTAAACCAAGCATAAACATCACCAAAAGCAGATTGACCGGCTTCAAGACCCACCATACCTGGAATTACAGAACCATCAACCTGTCCGCAAATACCCGGAATAAGTTTATCACCCATTTCCTTGTAGCTCGAAACCATGATGTCGCAAGTTGAAGTTCCAATGATACGCACCAAGGCTCCCGGTTTTACTTCTGCTCCAACTGCTCCCATATGTGCATCGAATGCACCTGCAGCAACGGCCACATTGGTAGTTAATCCTAAACGGGTAGCCCACTCTTCGGTAAGCATTCCTACTTTCTGATCACTTGGACAAGTATCGGCATATAATCTTGAACGAAATCCCGCCAAAACTGGATCAAGCGCCACCAAAAATGCTTCGGATGGAAGTCCGCCCCATTCATTCAGCCACATAGCTTTATGTCCTGAAGCACAACGACTGCGATAAATGTTGTTTGCATCATTGGTACCTGTAATTAATGCAGGCAACCAGTCGCAATGTTCAACGATTGAATAGGCTGCATTGCGCACTTTTTCATCGACACGCAAAACGTGTAATGCTTTTGCCCAAAACCATTCCGAAGAATAAATTCCACCTTCGTAGGAAGTGTAATCCACATTCCATTTTGCCGATAAATCATTAATTTCCTGAGCTTCTTTAATTCCGGTATGATCTTTCCACAATACAAACATCGCATTAGGATTCTCGGCAAATTCAGGTAATAATGAAAGCGGAGTTCCGTTTTTGTCGGTAAAAACAGGTGTACTACCGGTTGTATCGAAAGCAATTCCAACTACATTTTCAGCAGTTCCATCCGGGCATTTTGCCAACGCAGCTTTTACTGTATATTCAAGTCCTTCAATATAATCCAACGGGTGTTGGCGATATTGATTGGCAGTTGGCACACAGTATTTGCCTTCCATCCATCGTGGATAATTTTTTACTGCCGAAGCCAATTCTTCGCCTGTTTCGGCGTTTACAATTATTGCGCGGGCTGAATCTGTCCCGTAATCTAAACCTATAACGTATTTCATTTTTCTAATGTGCTAATTTGCTAATATGTCAATATGCCAATGCGTCCAAAATTGGCACATTAGCACATTGGCACATTAAATTATTATCTTAAAGCTTTGTTCAACATGTAATAAACTTCGTTGTTGCGAATATCTTGTTTGAAGTTACGGATGTTGGTATCTTTGTCGATAATCAACATTTCAATATCAGCGATTTCAGCTAAGTCTTCCATCATTTCTGTTGTAATAGAGAATGAGAAGCTTGAGTGGTGAGTTCCACCTGCAGTAATCCACGCACCTGCACCAATTTCCAGGTTTGGTTGTGGAATCCACAAAGCACAAGCTACCGGTAATTTAGGCAATGCTTTTGGTTCAATCACTTTTACTTCGTTTACAATCATGCGGAAACGGTTACCCATATCAACAATAGTTGCTGCAATGCCTTCACCCTTGTGAGCCTGGAATATTAAACGGGCACAAACACCGGCATCACCAATTCCTAAGAAATGAACTTCAATATGTGGTTTTGATTCAGCAATTTCAGGATTGATTTCTAACATGTGTGATTGAAGAATAGAACTTTTTGCACCATCGAAATTTAAAACATAATCTTCAAGGAAAGAACAGCCACCAGGTAAACCTTTAGCCATAACCCACATTGTGCGTGTAAGAGCAGCAGTTTTCCAGTCACCTTCAGCACCAAAGCCATAACCTTCAGCCATCAAACGTTGTGAAGCAAAGCCCATCAATTGAGACATTCCTTCCAGTTCGTTGAAGCTGGTGGTAAATGCAGTTGCACCTTTATCATTCAGGAAGCGACGTAATGCAATTTCTTGGGCAGCAGCCTGACGTACGGATATGTGTTTTTCAGCTCCTTTTTTACAATCATCTGCGAAGTCATAAAGACCTTCGTATTCAGAAATCAAGGTGTCTATTTCTTTTTCAGTTACTGCATCTACATAAGGAACGAGTAATGCAATTGGAGCATTGTCAACGTGGTAGCCCAAACGGATTTCAGCTTCTACTTTATCACCATCGGTAACAGCCACATTGTTCATGTTATCTCCAAAACGGATGATAAGCATGTTTTGTGAATCAGCCCAACCGGCACAAACACGCATCCATCCGGAAATTTTTTCGTGTGTTGATTTATCTTTCCAGTATCCAACAACGATTTTACGAGGTTTGCGTAAGCGGCTTGTGATGAAACCGAATTCGCGGTCACCGTGAGCCGATTGGTTTAGGTTCATAAAGTCCATATCGATTTCAGACCAAGGAATTTCTTCGTTAAACTGAGTATGAAGATGCAACAATGGTTTTTTGTAATCCATTAAACCATGAATCCACATTTTAGCTGGAGAAAAAGTGTGCATCCAGGTAATCAAACCGATACATTTTGTATCACCGTTAGCTGCACGCATTATTTCAGCTATTTCTGACGAAGAATTAGCTGTTCCTTTATATACTACTTTTACAGGAAGATTGCCTGAGGCGTTTAATCCTGCTACCATTTCATTTGAGTGTGCGTCAACTTTTACGACTGCATCACCTCCGTACAGCAGCTGTGCTCCTGTTACGAACCATACTTCTAAATCTTTGAATGCCATGATAATTTAATTTTATTTGTTAGTTGTTATTTAGTTATTATTCTATATTTCAAGTGATATAATTGATTTGGCAGGAACATTCACTGTCAAACCTGTTTTTGTTATTTTAGCATCTTTGAAAGATGTCGGAACTACAACGTTTGGATTATCGAAAGTATTATATGAATCAATAGTTTTGGCAGTTAGTATTGTTCCGGCAACTTTGGTAATCTTTACATTTGGAAGATCTATGGTGATTGTTTGATCTTTATCAAGGTCAACGTTTGTCAGCGTAATATGAATTAACCCTTTGGCATCCTTTGATGCTGAAGCATTAACTATAGGGAATTTTGTTTTGTTATATGCCAATGAATCACTGGTTACTTCGAGTGGTAAATTAGTAGCTCCCATGTGTACTTTGTACATATTAAAAACATGATAAGTTGGAGTCAATACCATCTTAGGTCCTTCGGTCAAAATCATTGCTTGCAATACATTTACTACCTGAGCAATGTTTGACATTTTTACACGTTCTGCATATTTATTGAAAATATTCAAATTCAATGCAGCCACAAAAGCATCACGCATCGTATTTTGTTGATAGAGAGCTGTATGGTTACCGGGTTCTTGATCCCACCATGTTCCCCATTCATCCACCATTAATGCAATTTTATTTTTTGGATCATATTTATCCATGATGGCAATATGTTTTTTAATCATATCATCTATCTCCAGAGTCTTGCTTATTGTCCATAAATATTCATTCTTGTCAAATTTTGTTGCCGAACCTTTACTTCCTTCCCAACCTTTGCAAGTATAATAATGCAATGAAACTCCTTCCATTTTATTACCAATATTTTTCATTAAAGTTTCAGTCCAGTCATAATTCACATCACTCGCACCACTGGCAATCTTGAAAAGTTTATTACCGTCATATTCACGACAATAGGTTGAATATCGCTTGTAAACATCTGAATAATAAGAAGCTGTCATGTTTCCACCACAACCCCAACTTTCATTCCCAACCCCCAGGTATTTTAATTTCCATGGTTTTTCACGTCCATTTTGGCGACGTAAATTTGCCATCGGACTATTACCCGCTGAAGTGACATATTCTACCCATTTAGCCAATTCTTCTACAGTTCCACTACCAACGTTACCGCTCAAATACGGCTCGCAACCAAGCATTTCGCAAAGATTAAAGAACTCGTTAGTACCGAAACTATTATCTTCAATAACACCCCCCCAATTGTTGTTGGACATGGTTGGACGTTTTTCGCGTGGACCAATTCCGTCCATCCAGTGGTATTCATCAGCAAAGCAACCACCCGGCCAACGCAAAACTGGCACTTGAAGATCTTTTAAAGCATTAAAAACATCGGTTCGATATCCTTTTATGTTTGGAATCGGAGATTTTTCACCCACCCAAATACCTCCGTAAATACAACTTCCCAAGTGCTCGGAAAACTGACCGTAAATTTCTTTGCTAATCTGAGTTTTACCTTGATCAGCATGGATCGTAATTTTTGAAGTACCGGTTTGTGCTGCCAGAGTTATTGACCCCATTAATAAGATTGAAATTAATACTTTTTTCATTGTGTTGTAATTTAGCCACAAACTCATAAAGTTGAGTTAGAGACATATTTTTATGTGTTTTTTATAACTACTAAAGTGATCTTATTGTCCGTAATAAGCTCCATGACCGTGTTTACGGAAAAAGTGTTTTTTGATTAAATGCGGATTCATAGTCAAATTTGGATTTACACTGTATGCAATGTAAGCCATTTTGGCCACTTGCTCCATTACTACGGCGTTGTGAACTGCATCTTGAGCATTTTTTCCCCATGAAAAAGGTCCGTGATTCTTCACCAAAACACCTGGGATATAATCGGCATTTAGTCCGTTGAATCTTTCAACCACTACATTTCCGGTTTCTTTTTCATATTCTCCTTCCACTTCTGCTTGTGTCATATCGCGAGTACAAGGAATACCATCGCTGAAATAATCGGCATGAGTAGTTCCAATACTTGGAATGTCGCATCCAGCTTGAGCCCAAGCTGTTGCGTAAGTTGAGTGTGTATGAACAACACCTCCAATATTTGGGAAAGCTTTGTAAAAAACCAGATGACTAGCAGTATCTGATGAAGGTTTCAATTTTCCTTCAATCACTTTTCCATCCAAATTCACCACCACCATATCCTCAGCTTTCATTTCTTCGTAAGAAACTCCTGAAGGTTTAATAACTACCAACCCAGTCGTACGATCAATTGCGCTGACATTTCCCCATGTGAAAATAACCAATCCGTATTTAACCAGTTCCAGATTGGCTTTAAAAACATCTTCTTTTAATGCTTCTAACATGTTTTGTAATAAATATTGTGTTATTAAATAATTGTTTTATAAATTTTATCAAATTGAAAAATGAAGACCTTGTTGAATTAATTGGTCATATTTCTCTTTTATGAATCGATAATAATAGGCTCCTTTTCTCGAAGAGCTTTTATCTTTTTCTTCCAATTTTTCAAGAATGTCCATTGACAGTATTTTTTTTCTGAAATTTCTTTTATCAATATTTTCCTGATAAATTGATTCGTATAAACTCTGTAATGTAGGTAATGTGAATTGCTCTTGTAATAGATTAAATCCTATCGGTTTAACCGCAGCTCTACTTTGTAATAATGTCAAAGTATCTTTTACCATCAACGAATGGTCAAAAATTAGTTCTGGAAGTTGGGTTATCTTAACCCAGCGTACATCATATTTTTCGGCTAATGAAGTGTCAAATTTTTCAATATCAACCAAAGCATAATAAGCAATAGAGATTACCCTTTCCAAATCTCGATTTATTTCACCAAAAGCACCGACTTGTTCCATATAAATGTCATCAATTCCGGTAAATTCGCGTACAACTCTTTTTGCTGCATCATTTATACTTTCAAATGCATTCACAAAACCGCCCATCAATGACCAACCTCCTTGCATTGGTTCAAATGGACGTTTTGCAATCAAAATATGCAATTCGTTATCTCTGAACCCCATAATGATACAATCGACAGCAACGTAATGCTTGTCTTTATTTTGATAATAGGCGGATGTCATTCAATTTTATGAAATATATACTGTGTTGGTTATTAGCTTATTAGTATGATTTGAATGTAATTAAGATTACAAGTGTAAATTAAACACTTGTTTTTGAATTCATTGCATCAAAAATTGTGTTTTACAACATGTTTTATTAAAATAATAACGAAAAAAGACTTGTTAAATATATTAATTGAAGTAGGAATTAACAATTTTAAAATGTTACGATTATGGAATAATCATCTGAATTGCATTGGGTATAATGCTTATTTCGAATGGTGAAAAACCGTTGACAATTATTCCATCAGCCTCCATAAGAGCAGCTTTGTCGCTTTGTATTAATAGGTTTTTAGTTTGAAATGATTCTATGACAGGATGTTCGAGTAATTTTCCGTTGAAAAGTCGGATGAGTGCTGTGAAAATATCCCAGATTGTTGGTTTTTTGGCCATCATTACATCAAGTAATCCATCGAATGGAAGGGCATTAGGATTTTGTTTCATACCACCTCCGCTATAAGAACCGTTTGCAACGTTCATTGTGAACATCATGTCAGAAATGTTCTTTTCTTCTGAAAATATCCTTATTTTGTTTGGTTTGTAAGAAAAAACTGCTCCTAATAAAGCTACGGTGTACATAAATGAATGACTACCAAATATTTCTTTTAATCGGTGAGTAAGATTTACAACTTCTGCATCTAATCCAAGTCCAATAGAATTGATAAAAAAGTGTGATTCTTTTACTCCTTCCATTTCATATTCTACTTTACCAACGTCAATAGATTGTATTTTACCATTAAAAAATACGTTTATTGATTTCTTATAGTCGGAAGTAAGTCCCCAAAAACGACCCCAATCATTGCCAGTTCCTCCTGGTATTAATGCAATTTTTAGAAAACTTGTATCTTTTATATTCGAGCTAAAGATACCGTTAATTACCTCGCTCATTGTGCCATCGCCTCCTAATACTAAAATATTTAAATATCCTTTTTCTACAAAATAACGTGCTATTTTAGAAGCATGACCAGCAAAGCGAGTAATTCTGTAATCAAAATCAATTCCTGCTTGTTTTAACGCCAGAAAAAGATATTTACGTTGCTTTCTGAAGTTTTTTTTACCAGATTTCGGATTGATAATAATTGACCAACGATTCAAAGTGATTTCCATAGTTTTAGCTAAAAACTTTATTTTGAATTAAATTGGAATTATTTATAACATAAAAAAACTTGAAATTAGGTATGGCATTCCTCCAATCATAATACCTGCAGCAATTTTAAAGCTATCTTTTTTATAAAAAAGAAATACAAACATTAGATTTGGAATGATTGAAAGTAGTAATAATTTTCCAAGTATCATGCCGGGATAAAGTTGCTTGATTGTTTCGAAAAACGTTAAGTCACCGGGATAAAATCGACTCAAATACAACCACATAAATACAATTGGAAGAATCAATCCCGAAATTAACCCATATAGAAAATGATTAAAACGTTTCATTTGAATTGTTGTAATAATTAGCTAATTGCTTGATTGATTGTAATAATTTGTTACCATTTAAAATATTTATAAATTCCATCTCTTAATTTCATTTATAACTTCGTATGCTGTCAAATCAATTTTTGTAGGTACTATTGAAATATAATTGTTCAACAACGCCCATTCATCAGTGTCTTCGGCTGAAGGTTCTCTGTTTTCAAAATATCCGGTCAACCAAAAATAATCACATCCTTGAGGATCAGTACGTTTTTCATATTCTTTTACCCACTGTCCATCACATTGACGTGAAATACGTGTTCCTTTAATTATTCCTTTTGGAGCATTTACATTTAAGCAAATTGCATGAGGTACACCGTTTTTTAATGCTTCTCGTGTTATTTGTAATACAAATGGTTCAAAATCTGTAAAATCAACTTCATGCGAATGAGAATCAATTGAAAAACCTATGGATAGAATCCCGTTTTCACAACCTTCGAGAACTGCACCCATAGTACCTGAATAAATGACATTGATTGCTGAATTTGAACCATGATTAATGCCTGAAACAATTAAGTCAGGTTTGCGTTCAACAATTTCATTTAGTGATAATTTAATGCAATCAGTTGGTGTACCGTTACAAATATACCGAATAAGTCCTACCTTTTCTTCGGTTTTTTTGAAACGAATTGGTTTGGTTACCGTTAATGCATTAGATTGAGCTGAACGTGGTCCATCTGGAGCTACCACAACCACATCGCCAATTTGCATCATCAAACGGGTTAAAACTATTATTCCGGGAGCATCAGCTCCATCATCGTTTGTTATTAAAATAAGAGGTTTAGTTTTTTCGTAATTCATAATTTTTTAATTTTCCAGACAGTTGATAATATAAAAATACCACTCAACACTACAAAATAGAGTAAATCACGAGAATCAATAACACCACGGCTTATAGATTTATAATGTGAATGAATTCCCAATGAATCAAGAATCTGAATAGTTTGACCTGAAGTAAAAAATCCAGTAAGTACTTCAAAACCATAATATAAGAAAAGTGAAATTACGACTGAAAACACAAATGATATGATTTGATTTTTTGATAACGATGATGCAAAAGTGCCAATTGCAAGATAAACCGAAGCTAGAAAAATCAAACCTATAAATGAACCCCAAAAGGCTCCTGAATCAACATTTCCAGTAGGTTCGGCAAGATATGAAACTGAAAAATAATATATTAGTGACGGGAAAAGTGCTACTACAACCAGCAATAATCCAGCGAAATATTTACCTAATACAATTTGGTACTTGCTTATGGGTTTTGTTATAATTAACTCCCATGTACCGGTTTGTTTTTCCTCAGCAAAAAAACGCATGCTTATGGCAGGACAAAGAAAAAGAAACATCCATGGAGCAAGATAAAAAAATCCATCAATATTGGCATATCCATTATCAAGAATATTATATTCTCCTGGAATTATCCAAAGCAATAAACCGTTAAAAACAGAAAAAATTACAATTACAATATATCCGGTGGCATTACTAAAAAATGCACGAATTTCTTTTTTGAAAATTGAAAACATTCAACTAATTAAAATTTGATTATTTCTTACTCCAATATCGTTGTCAAAGGTAGCAAAAAAATGTAGGTTTAAAATTTAAATATTTATAATGTTAAGTTTAAAATAGTAATGATTTAAATTCACAAAAATAAAGTTAGCATCCACATTATTAATTAGTTAAAGCGTCTAATATAAGAGGAATATCTTCTGCATCAACACCATTTTTTAGAAGATATTTTTTGTCTTCATTAAATGATTTAATAAAAGCTTCAAGGTTGTTGTTAAATAAGTTCAAACATTTTCGATAATAATCTATTGCTTGACTGATTTTTTTTTGACAAAGCAATACATTTCCTGCATTCAAAAAATCATACGCATTGGGCTTATTCTCAATCAGTTTAATTAAGTAATAATCAGACTGTTGAAAATTACCAGTAACAAATGAACACCATGAAATTGCTCGCCATACTTTAAAATTTTCTTCGTCAATTGCATCAATTTTGTAAAATATATTTAATGCTTCTTTAAACCGATTTAATTCTACTAAACAATGTCCGATTTGCATTAATATTTTGGACTGATTTGGATTTAGAAGATCGGCATGCTGGTAATATTCCAATGCTTTTTCATAATTTCCAGATAATTTATAACATAATGCTAGCTTTTTGACTGTCCATAAATCATCTGATTGTAAAAAATCTGCTTTAGTATATGCATCAATAGCTTTTTGAAATTGAGAAGTTTGTTGATATAGATATCCAATCTTTTGAAAAAGTGAAGAAGATGGAGTAATTTCGAGTTTTATATCTTCAAACAATTCAAGTGCCTGATTATAATGACTTTTCAAGAAATAATATTCAGCAGTTTTTGACTTAATATCACTATTTGACGCTAAAATATTAAATAGAAATGATTTATGAAGCGTTAAAGATAATGAAAACATATCTTTAAAATCAGTATGTTGTGGATTTAATTTAAAAAACCGAAATAAATCTTGTATGTATTGTTTTGAAATATTTTTGGAAACCAATTCCGGGCTTAAAATTTCATCTTCTTTTGTCATTTCATCTAATTGTTCAGCTTCCATTTTAAAAGATTTTTTCAACATACCCCTTTGAGATTCAGGCATTTGAAGTATACTCAAACAAAATGAATATTTATCGGAATTGCACATAATATTATTCCCTACAAATGCTGATATTAGCGTTTTGTCATCAGCAATAAATAAGTCATTAATTGCAGAATTTTGAGGGTCGAAGGGTAAAAACCAATTTGAAAATATTGTGAAAAATGGAAAGTTTTTTAACAAAGAAAAGGTGCTCATATAAACATCTGCTCCTTCTAATTGCATTTCGCTTAATTCTTTTAATTTATCGGTAACACCACTTTTGTCTAATATATCTTGCCATTCAGGGTTTTCCTCATTCCATTCATCCGAATTTATTAAACTTTCCGAATCCATTTTGTCTTTCAACATCGGATTTATTTTCATCATTTCAGGCAAAATCTCCTCCTGCATCTTTTTCGATATTTTATCGGTTTCTGCAGTTGCAATGATTTGAATAATAATATTTTGAAAGTTTTCGATTATATGATGATTGTCAGTTAATAGAACTAATCTATTTCTTATTTGAGGAAAATATGGCAAAAAACGGTTGTATTTACCTAATATGAAACACAAACCAACTAAAGCACGTTGTTTAACTAGTTGATTATCGGATTCACATGCATCAAACAACAACATAATTTTTGATTCGTCAAACATTCGCCACAAATTTAATGTAACTGCGGAAATTAAAATTGACTTTTCAACCCATCCTTCATAATCCTGATCAAGTAATTGATTGAAAAGATTTTTTTGATTAGAATCATAAAAAGTTGTTAGCCAAAACAATCCGAACAGTTCAGAAAACAACAATTCATAATTAGTACGCAAACGATTTAACTCAATTTCGTGATTACCTTCCGAATTAAGGTAGAATATAGATTGTTTATGAAAGTAGTTAAACGCATTTAATAGTTCGGTGCAAGAATTGTGACGTTTTGTATGAGGGTAATATCGTTTTTGAGTAAATTCATAATTAGTTGAATTTCTAATCATTAATTCTTCTCTTAATTCAGAATTTAAACAGAAAATTTTAGCGATTAACTTATTGTATACTGACCTACGTTGTGGGTCATCAGTGCCAGCAATAAAATATTGAAGTAAAAACTGATAATTTTGTTGAAACTCTTCTAATCTATCATTATATTCTCCCAACTGCAATTCGTCGACCAGATTTTTAGTTTTCAAAAGTGCATTTTTTATTTGCCCAGATATGAGCAACTGATTTGCAGATTTATATAATATATGGATTTGAGAAGAATTCATTTTTTATCAAAAGATTGTATGTTAAAATGCTGTTTTATCAACCCAATTTACTTATTTTGCGTAATCTATCTTCATCCATTATTTTAAGTTTACGTCCATCCATGGCTATAATATGTTCATTTACAAAATTTGAAAGAGTACGTATTGCATTTGATGTAGTCATATTTGAAAGATTGGCTAAATCTTCACGTGACAGATAAATGCTAATTGTTGCTCCATCTTCTTCTAAACCATAATTAGTTCTTAATAAAAGCAAAGCTTCTGCTAATCTTCCTCGAATGTGCTTTTGAGTTAAATTTACTGTTCTTGCATCTGAAGCTGCTAAATCAGTAGCCAATTCTTCTAAAAAACGATAACAAAAAGCATTGTTGTGTTTAAGAATTGACAAAAATATATCCGCCTTTATCATATAAACTGTCGAAGTTTCAAAAGCAGTAACATTCGTATTATAAGGTTCGTTTGCTATAATAGCTCTATACCCAAAATGTTCACCAGGTTTAAGCATTCTGATTATTTGGGAACGACTTCCTACACCTTCTTTGTATACTTTTACTTTTCCTTGAGCTAAAATCATCATATGAGTTGGTATATCACCTTCACAATGAATCATTTCATTCTTTTTGAAATGATGAACAGAATAATTACTTTGAATAAATTGTCTTTCATCTGGAGTAAGAACATCCCAAACTGTAAGAATTTCTTCTAACGGTTTTAAGTCAGAAACATGTTTTTTTGACATAAAGTATACATAAGAAATATGTTTGACAACAATGTTTTAAAGCACAAATTTAGTAATTTTCTTAGATATAATATCAATTTTAAAAAAAAAGCATCTAATTTATAATAAATTACGAAATTAATCTGTTTAATTTAATCCGTCATATATATTATTCCAGTCAACAATATATTCATTAACGATATTTTTTGACCTATTTAAACAATAAAATTAAATAAAAATAATTACTTTTGCGAATTCCAATAGATTTAATAATATATGAAAAAAAAATTCCTTTTTACGTTTATTATTTTCAACATCTTTGTATCAAATGCACAAGAGTTGATTTTTAGCGATTCATCAGTTGTAAGTTTAATAACTTGTTCACCAGGACCGGAAGTATATGAAAAGTTTGGTCATACGGCTATACGAATTAAAGACATTCCAAATAAATTGGATCTGGTTTTTAATTATGGTATTTTTGATTTTGAGACTGAACATTTTTATTATAAATTTATAAAAGGAGAAACTGACTATCAATTGGGTATTTATTTTACTGGTAATTTTTTAGCCTCTTATGCTCAACGAAATTCTATAGTTTGGGAACAAATTCTTAACCTCACAACACTTGAAAAGAAAAACCTCATTAACTTACTACTTGTCAATTATGCTCCCGAAAATCGACAATATCGGTATAATTTCGTTTTTGATAATTGTGCTACAAGACCAAGAGATAAAATATTAAGCAGTATAAATGGTATTGTTCAATATAAATCCGCGTCTGAACAAAGAACTTTTCGTCAGTGGATTGGAGTATATGTTGGTACAGATACATGGTTGAAAATGGGTATTGACGTGATTTTTGGTATTGATGCCGATAAATTGGCTACGGCAAATGAAAGTATGTTTTTACCTGAAGTTTTGATGAATGAATTTCAAACAACAACAATTATCACATCAAATAATCTAAAAAAGCAATTAGTAAGTTCTAAAAAAGTATTGATTAATAAATCTGAGGTTTCCGAATCAGATTCTCATCAGATTTTAAAGCCTTTTATTATTTCTTTAATTTTGCTTTTAATAGGCATTTTCACAACTATCTGGGATAAACTTTATCATAGACATTTCAAATTATTTGATTCGATAATTTTTATTTTAACTGGTGTGGCTGGAATAATTGTAGCTTATTTGATGTTTTTTTCTGTGCATCCATTAGTAAAATTAAATTTAAATATTTTGTGGTTAAATCCTTTGAACATAATAATTGGAATTTTAATTTGGATTAAGAGATTAAGAATTTGGACGTTTGTATATCAAATTTTGTATATCATTTCTCTTATCATTTCACTTGTTGCACTTGCATTATCAGTTCAGGTATTTAACGATGCAGCTTTTCCTTTGATAGTATTACTCCTCATTCGCTCAACATCATGGTTTGCTCATTTAAAGCATAAATTATATAAAAGCAGAATTTTAGCTTGACTTTTTTGTTTTTTAAAATAATAATCTTATAAATGAGACTATCATAAAAATTAATAATTAGAAAGTCGGATTGTGTTTTGATCAGAATACGATAATTAACTATGTTGCAATACTTTATTCAATGAAAACTCAAACAAAAAAAGCGCTGCAACTTTTAAGTTGTAGCGCTTTTTATTAGAATTCTATTTATAGTCAGCTTATTTTTTTAATTAAATCCATACCTGTTTGAAGGGCTTTTTCATTCATAGGAATTAAGTGATGATGCCTTTCGGGAAGTGATTTTTTCAACCCTTTTATTACATTTTCAATTAAAACTATTGGACGAACTTTGAGTAAACCTCCTAGAATAATCATATTCAATGTCTTGGTTGTATCATTGGCATAAGCGTATTCGGTAGCATCAATCCGATAAATGTTGATATCCGTTCGTGTCGGAAATTTATGAAATCCATTACCATCGAAAATCAAAGTTCCACCTGGTTTAATTTTACTTTCAAAACGATCTAGTGAAGGTTGGTTTAAAACGATGGCAGTGTCATATGAATTCAATACCGGCGAACTGATACGTTCATCACTCAGAATTACAGTAACGTTGGCTGTTCCGCCTCGTTGTTCAGGTCCGTACGAAGGCATCCAGCTCACTTCCTGACCCTGCATTAAACCAGAATAAGCCAGAATTTTACCCATGGAAAGTATACCTTGTCCGCCAAATCCGGCTATGATTATTTCTTCTTTCATATATTCAATTAAATAATTATCAATTTCCAATTTCCAATTAAAATAATAATTAAGAATTGAGAATTGAATAATTGGAAATTAGTTATTCGTTTTTCAAATCGCCAAGAGGATATTTCGCAAACATATTTTCAACCATCCAATCATTTGCTGCTTCAGGAGTCATTTTCCAACCCGAATTACAGGTTGATACTACTTCAACAATGGATGTTCCTTTTCCTAACATAGAATTTTCAAATGCTTTTCGAATGGCTTTTTTAGCTTTACGAACATTACCAACATTGTGAACGCTTTGTCTTGTCACATAACAAGTTCCATCCAATTGAGCTAATAATTTGGTAATGTCAAGAGGATGACCATTTAACGGAACTGTTCGTCCATTTGGTGAAGTGGATGATTTCATACCTTCCAGTGTTGTTGGTGCCATTTGACCGCCAGTCATTCCATAAATTCCATTATTGATAAATATAATGGCAATATTTTCACCGCGATTACAGGCATGAATTGTTTCAGCTGTTCCGATTGCTGCTAAATCACCATCTCCCTGATAAGTAAACACCAACCGATCCGGCAAAAGACGTTTGGTAGCAGTAGCCAAAGCCGGAGCACGTCCATGAGCTGCTTGTTGCCAGTCAATATCCAGGTATTTATAAGCAAAAACGGCGCAACCAACAGGAGCAATAGCAATTGTTTTCTCCTGCATATCCATTTCTTCAATAACTTCGGCCATAATTTTATGTACTACACCATGACTACAGCCAGGACAATAATGCATCGGCGTGTCGTTCATTACCTTTGTTTTGGCATAAACCAAATTGGCTGGATTAATTATTTCATTTGTTGTCATAACTTTTTATTTGCTGTTTTTTTATTTG
>Ga0209123_1001829_pt1 | contig 19578 bp, 17 predicted proteins | sample BarGraIncu00431A_FD_184500 | JGI IMG/M metagenome (GOLD analysis project Ga0209123, IMG submission 184500) | Arctic peat soil microbial communities from Barrow, Alaska, USA - Barrow Graham LP Incubations 004-31A (SPAdes) (version 2) | ecosystem: Environmental > Terrestrial > Soil > Wetlands >... | reverse complement strand
CTCTACTGGGAATTTATCTAAATTATTTAATGCCCAAAAGGCTTTAGGGTCTAGTTCTAGGTCAAAATTAGGATTCAGATTATCTAGCAATTCGTTTGCCTTAAAGCCGTAATACCTTAAAAGCCAATCTGCTTGGTACATTCTATGCTCTTTTAAAAGTGGTGGAGTTGTTTGAAGTGCCGGTAAGTTTGCGTGCTCCATAACTGGTACATAAGCTGAGTAGTACACTCTCTTAAGTCCAAAAGAATTATATAATCCTTCAGTAAGACTAATCACTCTTAGGTCACTTTCATTTGTTGCTCCTACCATTATCTGCGTGCTTTGACCACCAGGCGTAAATTTAGGAACTCTAAATCCTTTTTTCTTGTATTCATTGGACTCTATTATACTATGTTTAATAAGTCCCATAGGTTTCAATATATCTGCTTTGTTTTTTTGAGGAGCTAATAGTTTTAAGCTCTTCTCAGATGGCAGTTCAATATTTACACTCATTCTATCTGCATACAGTCCTGCCTCATATATAAATTTTGGGTCAGCTCCTGGAATAGCTTTTACATGAATATAACCATTAAATTTATGAACTAGCCTTAACTCCTTTATTATTTTAACTAAATTCTCCATAGTGTAATCAGGATTTCTTTCAACCGCTGAACTTAAAAATAGTCCTTCGATATAGTTTCTTCGATAAAAATTTATAGTTAAATCTACTACTTCTTTAGGAGTGAAACTCGTCCTCTCCAATTCATTTGATGCTCTATTGATACAATATTTGCAATCATATATACACTTATTCGTATACAAAATTTTAAGTAGTGAAATACATCTTCCATCTTGTGACCATGAATGGCAAATTCCCGATGAGGCCGCATTTCCTATGCCATCTTTTGTGTTCTTTCTATTAGAACCACTGGAAGAACAAGAAGCATCATACTTTGCTGAGTTTGATAATATTTCAAGTTTTCTCATTACATCCATTTATATCTCCTTACAAACGTTTGTTCTTATTTTATCATGATTTGTATAAAAATAAAAGCGTTATTTACTGGAATTCATTGTTTTGTATTAATTAAGGACTATATTTTTTCTGCTTTTTTTATATTGTTATAAAGGTTCTATAAAATGAGCACTGATATACACGATAAGTGTTTTAAACCTAGACAGAATGGAAATCTTATGCTACCTTTGATTTATAGAAATTGTTTGGATCTAAGGAGGTATTACATGAAAGTTGGTTATGATACTTATAATTCACCTATTGGACTTATTCATATAGTTGTTGATGAAATTGGTGTTAGAAAAGTAGAAATTTTTGAAGATGATTGGATAGAATACAAGAAAAAATATGATCCAATTCCTAGAGATATAAAGTTATGTAGCGTTGTTATAGCTCAGTTAGATGAATATTTCAAAGGGAAAAGAAAAAAATTTGATTTACCATTATCTATTGAAGGGACAGTCTTTAGAAAAAAAGTATGGAATGCCCTAAAAGATATTCCTTATGGTGAAACACGTTGTTATTTGCAAATTGCAGAATGTATAGGAAATCCTAAAGCTGCGCGTGCTGTTGGTCAAGCTAATAGATGTAATCAATTGCCTATAATTATACCCTGCCACAGGGTAATTGGGAAAGGTGGAAATTTGGTAGGGTTTGCTGGTAATAGGACCCCTACTCAAAAATTACTATTGCAAATTGAAGCGGTAAATGTTGATAATTAATTTTTATGTGTAAGATGTTTTATTATTAAATAAAATAATTACGACCTATACTTTTAGTATAATTATATGTATATTTACACCTCAATAAATATGCATATAATTGTACTTTAATTAATTAATCTAAAATTTTAACGAAATATAATCCATCATCTAAGGTACTTTGTTCACAACTGAACTTAGTACCACCATCAATTAGTTCAAAACATACATCTCTTGTACTATTTATATCAAATAGACACATTCCCTTCTCATCTAATGCCCTTACAGCATCTGGATGAATTCCTTCTCTTAATAAATTCTTTTTAACTTCGATATTTAACATTTTCACATCTCCAACTCTCTGATTAAAATTTCTAACTAATTTAATTTATTGTTTTATCTATATATAATATACTACACTTTCTGCTTTTATTTAATAATACTACGTTAATATTACAACATTTAGTTGCTAATTAGGTCGTGTCTTATGATTTAACCTAAGTTAAAACAAAAGTCTGCAACAGTTAAGTTACAGACTTTTTATGACCTATTCTCTTTGAAGCCCTATAATTAAATATTTTTCAGATATTTAGTTTAGATTTTAATCATAAGAAATATTGTTATAATATAATGCAAATCAAACTGCCATTACCCTCATTTATAATTCTTTGTAAAGTTTTCTGTATTTTAACTTGAACGTCATCAGGCATTTTAAACAACTTGTTTTGAAGACCTTCTTTAACTAATACCTCTAATGATTTACCAAACATATTACTCTGCCATATTTGTGATTTATCGTTCTCAAACTGATCTAAAATTGATTTATAGAAATCTTCACTTTGTTTTTCTGTACCCATAATAGGTGATATCTCTGTTTGTATATCTGCTTTAATAAAATGAAGAGAAGGAGCTGAAGCCTTTAATTTAACTCCATATCTACCACCATGTTGTACAATTTCTGGTTCCTCTAATGTCATTTCTGATAGGAGTGGTGCTACGAGTCCATAACCTTTCTCCTTAACATCTTTCAAAGCATCTGCTATTTTATCATATTCTACTTTAGCTCTAGAAAATTCACCCATTAGAGTCAACAAATCATTTTCACCTTTTATTTCACAATTACAAGTTTCACCTAATATTTTGTAAAACAATTCGTGTTTAGGAGTTATACTAACTCTAGCAGTTCCTTCTCCCATATTCATTTCATCAAGTTTTGCTGAATCTAAGAAATCAACTTCTTTAAAGCTTAGCAATGATTTATTTATGTCTCTGACTTTAAATATATCCTTGCTCATATCTTTTAAAAACTTCATAAAACCAATTTTCACCCAGTGTTTAGAACTTAAGTTTTCAATCCATTCTGGCATATCTATGTTAATTTCTTTAACTGGAAACTCTTTGAGAATTCTTTGGAATATATTGGATATATCTTCCTCATTCATATTTATAACATCCATAACTTGAACTGGAACATCATATTTTTCCTCTAACTCTTTTGCTAAAACAGCCGTTTCTGGAGCTGCTGCATTTCTAGAATTAAGAACCATTATGAATGGCTTATTTATAGATTTAAGTTCATCAACCACCCTTGTTTCAGCTTCTAGATATTCTCCTCTTTCTATTCCTGTGATAGAACCATCAGTAGTAATTAAAAGGCCTATTGTTGAGTGCTCATTTATTACTTTCTTTGTTCCAATCTCAGCTGCTTCCTCAAATGGTATCTCATGGTCGTACCAAGGCGTATTCACCATTTTAGGAGCCTCACCATCTGCATATCCGATGGCTCCTTTAACAATATACCCAACACAATCAACCATTCTAACTTTAAATTTAGTGCCACCTTCAAACTCAATTTCAACTGCCTCATTTGGTACGAATTTAGGTTCAGTCGTATGAATTGATTTCCCTGAACCACTTTGAGGAAGTTCATCTTTTGCTCTTTCTTTTTTATGAGGATTGTCTATGTTTGGAATTACCATAAGTTCCATAAATCTTTTTATAAATGTAGATTTTCCAGTCCTAACTGGACCTACAACACCTACATAAATATCCCCTTGTGTTCTCTCTGCTATATCTTTATATATATCAAAATTGTCCAAGATATACCCTCCTAATACTTATTATTATTATTATCAATATAAATATACTTATGAAACCCATAAATTATTACTATAGATTAAAAATATATAAAAAAAACCAATTTTTTGTTTATGTATAACAAAAAATTGGTTTAATATTAATAATTAAGGGAAAACTTATTTGAATTTTAAGGGAATTAAAAGTTTACGAGCAGTAATAGTTTCATAGAATATTATTAAATTTCGTCTTTTTTATTCCTTGACATCAATTCGTATACTCCATATTTGGGGTCTTTATTTTCAAATAACACTTTATATAACACATCAGTAATAGGCATAGAAATTTGCAGTTTTTCTTTAAGTTCATAAAAAGCCCTTGTAGCTTTTATACCCTCAACTACCATCCCAATATCCTGGCAAGCTTTTTCCATAGAAATGCCTTTGCCAATCATAATGCCTGCCCTTCTATTTCTACTATGCATACTAGTACATGTTACTATAAGATCACCCATACCTGTTAAGCCATAGAAGGTTTCAGCTTTGCCTCCAAGTCTTGTGCCTATTCTTATAATCTCACTCATTCCCCTTGTCATAAGAGCAGCCTTTGAATTATCACCATACCCTATACCATCAGATACACCTGCAGCTAATGCAATAATGTTTTTAACTGCACCACCAATCTCTACTCCAATAATGTCTTCATTAGTGTAGACTCTAAATTTACTTGTCATAAAAATATCTTGAACTATTTTTGCATACTCCATTTTTTTTGATGTTACAACTACAGTTGTAGGTATATCTAAGGCAACTTCTTCTGCATGACTAGGCCCTGAAAGTATAACTATAGGGTTACCTTGAATTTCTTCTTCTATGACCTCTGAAATTCTTTTTGATGAACCCTCTTCAATTCCTTTTGCAATACTAACCACAATTTGATTCTGTTTTAAATGCGGAGCTATCATCTTACTTAAATCCCTAATTGCATGAGAAGGTACTGCTAAGACAATTATATCAGCATTACATACAACCTTCTCTATTTCAGTAAATGCTGTTACTCCTGCTGGTACGATAATGCTGGGTAAATACTTAATATTTTCTCTCTTAATGTTAATATCATTAATAACATTAAGCTTTCTATCCCATATATTAACGCTTATTCCTTTTTTAGCAAGCATTATAGATAATGCAGTGCCAAAACTCCCACCACCTAAAAAAGCAACTTTTGACATCCTATTCCTTCCTTTCTCTGAATATAAGTTTTATACCTGTTCCTATAAATTCAAAACTATTTCTCAATTGATTTTCTAAATATCTTTGGTATGAGAAATGTAGTAAATTCGGATTATTTACAAAAAATACGAATGTTGGTGGTTTTGAATCTACTTGAGTAACATAGAAAATTTTAAGTCTCTTGTTTGCAACTGTTGGAGGTTCATTCATAAGTACAGCCTTATTTACAACCTCGTTAAGTATGCCTGTAGAAATCCTTTTAGAATAATTATCAAAACATTCTTTTATTGTTGATAATACCTTATGTACTCTTTGACCTGTTTTTGCAGATATAAATAAATACGGTGCATACGCCATAAAGTTTAATCCACCTTGTATTCTTTGTTTATACTCAAGCATAGTTTTAGTATCTTTTTCGATAAGATCCCATTTGTTTACTATAACAAAAATAGCTTTCTTCATTTCATGAGCATACCCAATAATCTTCTCATCTTGATCACTTAATTCCTCTGTAGCCGTCAGTATCAATATAACAACATCAGCACGCTCAACTGCAGCAAGTGATCTAATAACACTATACCTCTCAATTCCTTCCTCAACTTTACTTTTTCTTCTTATTCCTGCAGTATCTATAAGAATAAATTTGCCTTCCTCAGTTTCTAGTTTACTATCTATTGCATCCCTTGTTGTACCTGCAATATCAGTTACTATATTTCGTTCTTCTCCGAGCAATCTATTTATGAGTGATGATTTACCAACATTTGGCTTACCAACCACCGCAACTTGAATATATTCTGCATCTTCTGTATTTGAGTAAACACTTTCAAAATGTGCTACTACTTCGTCTAACATATCTCCAAGCCCAAGAGCTTGAGTTGCTGAAATAGCTATAGGGGTACCTATACCTAAATTATAGAATTCAAACGCATTAGCTTCTAGTTCAAGATGATCTATTTTATTTACTACGAGAACTATTGATTTTTTGCTCTGCCTTAGCATTTGTGCAACTTCATAATCTGAACCTGTAAGTCCTTGTTTACCATCTACAATAAATATTATAACATCTGCTGTTTCTATAGCTATTTGTGCCTGTCTTCTCATTTGAGCCAAAATAATATCTTGGCTTTCAACTTCAATACCACCTGTATCAATGATAGTAAAATTATGTCTAAGCCAATCTGCATCAGCATACACCCTATCTCTTGTTACACCCGGTGTATCCTCAACTATTGATATTCTATGTCCTGCTAACTTATTAAATAATGTAGACTTACCTACATTAGGCCTTCCTACTATTGCAACTATTGGTTTTGCCATTATTTTTCCTCCTGACTATTTTGGTTTATTATATGGATTAAATCTTCTCCAGAGTAATCACATATTAAAACTTTAGTACTTAAGCTTTTTTCCAAATCACTTATTGTGACATTGTCTAAAAATACTTGCTCATCATTGTTTCCAAGTTCATACCCACTTCGTAGCATATTACTAGGAATCATTAGAAATTCACCTAACTTTTCACCTGTCATTTGCTTAATTATATCATTTCCTGTTAAAAGACCTGCAACTGTAATAGTTTCGCCAAAAAAATCGTTTGTTATTTCTCTAACATCAATTTTAATTTTATTATTACATTTTGTAATTATTTGTGCTATCTTTAATATTTCTGCATAAGCTGAGTGACCCGTTACAAATGTAAAACTACCTTTATTATTAGGCTTAAGTTTTGATATGTCCTCGTCAATAACGCTTCTAAGCAGTCTAATCATACCAATCCCATCTTCTAACTGAGAATAACCATCATAGAACTTTTCGCCGGGAACATCAATGCCCGCTACAACATAAAATTCATCAGATAATCTAATAAAAGGTGAGTCTATTTCACTCATATATTTTTCTTGTAATTCTTTAACACTTTCTATTTCATTTGTTGCGGTCTTCTTATCATACAATTTTAAATTAAACAAACCTTTCCTAAACTTTGTTATCCCAACAGGCACAACTGCTAGATTTTCAATACTTGGATAAAGTTTATACAAATCCTTAATAGTTTTTATAAGTTCTGGTCCGTTATTAATACCTGGACATGAAACCACTTGACAATTAATTTTAATTCCTGCCTTAGCCAGTTTTTTCAGTCTATCATATACGTTTCCAGCAAATTTATTGTTTAACATTATCTTTCTAAGCTCAACATCGGTAGTGTGAACTGAAACATTTATAGGGCTTATATTATATCTTATAATCCTATCGATGTCTTCATCCTTCATATTAGTTAAAGTTACAAAATTACCTTGAAAAAACGATAATCTTGAATCATCATCTTTAAAATACAAAGTATCTCTCATTCCGCCAGGCAATTGATCAATAAAACAGAATATACATTTATTATGACAACTCTTTGGCCTATCCAAAATGGCATCAACAAATTGAATTCCTAAATCTTCATCATAATCCTTTTCAAATTCAATTTCGCAAATCTCTCCATCTACTTTTTCAATCTCAATAGTAAGAAGTTCATCTGTAATTAAAAATTTGTAATCTATAATGTCTATCACGGCATTGCCGTTTATACTAATTAATCTATCTCCTACTTCTAACTCAATTTCTTCAGCAATACTTCCTGGAAGTATCTTAGCTATTTGGTTTTTCATTTTTACCTCCTGCTTTACCATACCCTTTTAGATTAAAGAGTTTATGAGGAATCAGAAATATTATATTAAGATTAAATACCACTTTTAACCATATAATAATATAATTTACTCTAATAAGTATTCTAATAATAAATTATAGTATTCCATTAAATATATTACATGAATTAAATACCTAAGTCAACGTAATACGCCTTAAAAGAAGAAAAAAATGCATATATCGCCTATTTTGAGGTTTTAACACATGAAGTGCAAATAATTTATATTAGTCACATGATTTATTGCAGAATAAAAATACCTCCCAAGAAGGAGGTACTAAAATGCTTCTATGCAATATTTTCTTATGATCTTTTTACCATCTTCACTCGCAAAATACTGGAAAAGTTCCTTTAACATAGCTTCTTTTTCTTTAGTATAATACAATTTTATTGGAAACCTTAGCGAGTAGAGTTTATTTTTCAAACTAGAGGTAGTAATTTCAATACCTCCTAATTTTAAAAACTTACTTTCTTTATTATACCACTGTCCCGGTATAAAACCTATAGCATTCTTATTTTGGGCAACAAAATTTTTCATTTCTTCCACACTTGATACATATTGAGTATTTTTGCTCATTTCTTCTTTTACAGGTGTATCCTTTATTTGAGTATCAAATTCTTTCTGTATTAAATTAGAAGCATCTTTAAAAGCCACTGGTACTATTGTATTTGACTCCCAATTTAATGTTTCCCAGCTTACTATATTACCAGTAAATACTTTTTTTAATTCCTGATTTGAGATGCTGCTGACTTTATTGCTTTTGTTAACAATAACACCTACGCCATCATAAGCTAATATTTCATTTTTAATTTCCTTATTTTCTGCCGCAACATACCCAATTAATAAATCAACTTTGGAATTATCTAGTTGACTAAAAGCACTCTCTCTCTCTGCTGTTTCCAAAGTAACTACAGATTCATTATTTAAATTATAGTCACGTACTAAATCATTTACCACAGGGAAAACTGTATCTTCACAAATTATTTTAATGCTCTTAGACTGTTTTTCTTTACCCGGCGAAATTTTGTTACATCCTGAACTTAACATCACCATACTAATACAAAAAATTATTGGAAAAATTCTTAGTTTTTTTTTCTTCATAATCACTACTCCACTAAAATATTTTAGATATAATTCTATCCGCCTACCGGCGATTATTAATTAATATATCTATTACTTTAACTGTAGTTTTTGTATAATACGCAAAATCTATTCGTTTAAATTGATTTTTTCTCCAGTAACTAAATAAATTGTCCATTCACATATATTTGTTGTATGATCAGCAATTCTTTCAAGCCACTTACATATAAATAATAATTGAGTAGCTTGGTTTATTGTATTTTGATTTTCAATCATAATTTCAAGAAGTTCTTTAAATACTTCATTATATATCTTGTCTACTTCATCATCTCGTTTACAAACAGCATATGCATTCTCGACATCTCCTGCAACATAGGCGTCAAGAGCATCTTTTATCATACTCACCACAATCTCACCCATTATAGGTATATTAACGAGCTGCTTTATGTATTTTTCATCTTTTAACCTTAAAGTGATTTTGGCTACGTCCACAGCGTGGTCAGCCATTCTCTCAAGGTCAGTTACTATTTTTGTCGTAGTAAAGATATTTCTTAGATCTATTGCTAAAGGTTGTTGCATGGCAATTAATTTTATGGCTTTATTTTCTATATCTCGTTCCATACCATCCACTATATCGTCATTAATTATTATTTTTTCAGCTTTTTTAGTATCTTGAGTAACTAACGCATCAATGCAATCGTTAATTTGTTTTTCCACAATGCTTCCCATCCTAATCAAATCATTATGAAGCTCTTGAATGTTCGCTTCAAATACTTTTCTTGCCATTTTATTCACCTTCCTTATTATATTTTGTCAGATTTTCGATTGATATAATCCCAGCTAGCTTTTTTCGTTGCCACAGGGAATTTCAACTATGAAATTACTACCTTTGCCCAACTGGCTTTCTACATATATTTTTCCACTAAATTCAAGTACTATATGTTTAACAATTGCAAGTCCAAGGCCTGTTCCGCCTTTAGATCTAGAACGAGCCTTATCCACTCTATAGAATCGCTCAAAAAGACGTGGAATTTGCTGCTTAGCTATTCCAACTCCAGTGTCCTTAACCCATAAAATGCATTTATCATCTTTACTTTCCGTTCCAATGATGACACTGTTTCCTGTTTCTGAGTAGTTTATTGCATTATCCACTAAGTTTATTAACATTTGTTTAAATCGATCAGCATCACCTATTAATGTTTTCACTTTATGTTGTTCCACTGATAACTCAATTCCTTTTAAATCTGCTGTATTTTTCATTAAATTATAAACATCTTCTACAATTTTATTAACATCAATTTTTTGCTTTTTAACTTCCTTATGTTGTTCTATATGTGACAAAGTTAAAATATCTGTAATTAATCTAGTTAATCTTTCTGCTTCTTCATTAATTATATTTAAAAATTTTTCCTTTGTAGAAGCATCATCAACATATTTTAGAGTTTCTGCAAATCCTTTAATTGAAGTTAGAGGTGTTTTCAGTTCATGAGAAACATTAGCAACAAATTGGGTTCTCATATTTTCTAGTCTTTTTACTTCTGTTATATTTTGAACAACTGCTACAGTACCAATATGTTCACTTTTATTAATTATATCCGCAGTTTTTATTCTAAGGTCTCTTTCTTTTGGCCAAACTATCTTAATTTCCTGATAATTATTATCACTCTTCTTGAATATATTTTCTAATTCAAAATTTCTTATATTATCCATAAGATTTTGCCCTATAATATCTTTAGTAATACCAAATATTTTTTTAGCATATGGATTAATCATTATTACTTTATTTTTCCTGTCTACAGCAATAACCCCACTATCCATACTTTGAAGTATTGCCTCCAACCTGTTTTGTTTTTCAGTAACTTCATTTAAAGTAAACTCCAATTTATCTGCCATCTTATTAAAATTTTTAGCTAGCTCGCCTATTTCACCATCTGAAAATGTTCTAATTCTTCTATGAAATTCACCCTTACTAATTCTCGAAGTAATAAATGTTAAATCTGTAATAGGTTTCACTATAATATAAGATAATTTTAGAGAAAACCAAATAGACATTATAGCTGAAAATATTATAGCCAAGATGTAAAACTTAAGATATTTACTACTTAGACCACTCACAATTTTAAGTGGCATTGAACTTCTAATAATAGAACCATCACCAAAAACAGTTGCAAAATACGTCATATTCTTTTGAGTAGATTTACTATATCTTATCGAAAATCCACTGCCACTTTTTCTTGCTTTTATTATTTCTAATCTTTCATTATGATTATCCATAGTTTCCGCATCTATAGTTGAATCATAAATAACTTTACCATTTTTGTTAACGTATGTAATTCTAAGTTCTGAATCAGCTAAGTTCTGCTTAAAAAATTTCTGCTGATCCTTTAGATTATTACTTTCCAATAAACTAATTATCATATTGTTATTTATTTGAAGTTTATCTTTTAAATTTTGCTGATACTCGTAATTAAAAATAGATATAATTAATGCTGTTACTACTACAAAAATAAAAATAACGGTACTCAATAAATATATTAATAATTTTTTCTTCATAGTTACTCTCCAAAATTAAATCTATATCCAATACCCCTGATAGTTTGGATGTATACTGGATTTTTATCATCATCTTCTATTTTTTGTCGTAAGTGTCTTATATGTACATCTACAGTTCTTGTTTCTCCTACATATTCATAACCCCATATTTTATCTAATAGGAAGTCTCTAGTCATAACTCTGCCTTTATTCTTTATTAATATCTGCAATAACTCGAATTCCTTTAATGTTAAATCGATTTTGTTTTCACTTTTAGTAACTTCATGTTTACCAAAATCAATAACTAAATTGCCAACATTGAAAGTCTTTTCAACTAACGGCAAATTGCTTCTTCTAAGTATAGCTTTAATTCTCGCTACTAGCTCCCTTACTGAGAATGGCTTTGTAATATAATCATCTGCACCGAGTTCAAGTCCTATTATTTTATCTATTTCTTCGCTTTTTGCCGTTATCATTATTATTGGCATGTTTGACATATTTGAATCTTTCCTGATTTCTTTACACACATCTAAGCCATCCATACCAGGTAACATTAAATCTAGTAACATAATTTGTGGCAATTGTTCTTTAGCAATTTTTATTGCGTCTATACCATTATCAGCACATATAACCTTATAACCACTCTTCTCTAAATTGAATTTAATTAACTCCTGTATATGCTCTTCATCATCAACAACTAATATTTTTTCTTCAGCCATATTAATCCCTCCATATTTTATTGTTATAACAAGATTTACAAGTATTTGTTAGACTAACATTTTTATCTTTAATTAACTTTTTCTAAGGTAATGCTAATAAACATTTTTTCTGAAAATATTTATTATTACTAATGATAATATTACTATAAATAAAGCTTTTAGTAAACTTTTCTATTGATTCCACGCAAAACAAAAATGCCTAAGGGTTTTACTCCTTGGACATTAATTTTCTTATCTCTTCCATAAAAGTATTAATATCTTTAAATTGCCTATAAACAGAAGCAAACCTCACATAAGAGACCTCATCTACATTTTTTAATTTGCTCATGATAATTTCGCCAATATAATCAGATTTTACTTCTGTAATCATTTCATTATTTAACTGCTTTTCTACTTCATCACAAATGGATTCAATTTGCATTCTTGAAACTGGTCTCTTTTGACATGCTTTCATAAGGCCATTTAATATTTTTGTTCTGTCAAAGTATTCTCTATTAAAATCTTTTTTCATTACTAAAATAGGTACATCTTCTACTTTTTCATATGTAGTATATCTTTTAAAACAGCTTAGACACTCTCTTCTCCTTCTTATGGCAATATTATCATCTGTTGACCTAGAGTCAACTACTTTACTTTCTTCACAGCTGCAATATGGACACTTCAATGTTCTCACGCCCTTTTTCTAGTATAGTTAGTAGTTATACTAGCATTATACACTTTTCTAATAAATTAAAGTAGTTTGTTATTCATTTTCCATATTTACATCACTACCATCTACAAGAATAACATCTACACCAATTTTTTTAACTTTCTCCCATGGTATCTCAATGCTATTATTTTTATTGAACCAAGATGACTTTTGAGTTGGTAGTATTATTGAAATAATTCTATAGTCATCACAATCAACTTTTAAATCTTTGATATATCCCATTTTTGATCCTGAATTCACATCTATAATTTCCATCTGTCTTAAGTTATTTATTGCAAACATTAAGCTTTCCATTTTATTACCCCCCGATAATGTTTTAAAACCTCTTCATAAATTACGTATTCTCTGTAACCACCAATTTTAAAAATCCTTCTATTTCTATTATTTATATTCATTAATTATTGAAATTATTATTTATAATTAAAATATTCTTTATTTTTCAGAAATTACAAAAGGGCCCTAAGGGACCCTCTACATGCACTTAAATTGTGTCTCTATTCTTTGATTTTTATACTAAGTACAATCTTAGACCATTTTATTAATTTCCTTTTGAAGTCTTTTTATTATTCTTTTTTCAAGCCTAGATATATAGGATTGCGATATTCCAAGTATATCTGCTACTTCTTTTTGTGTTTTTTCTGTTGTTCCATTTAAACCAAATCTTAATTGCACAATTTCTTTTTCACGTGAATTTAATCGTTGCATAGCAAGAAAAAGTAATTGTTTATCTACATCTTCTTCAATAATATTATAAACAACATCATTATCCGTACCAATAATATCAGAAAGTAATAATTCATTACCGTCCCAATCAACGTTTAAAGGTTCATAAAGAGAAATTTCTGTCTTAATTTTACTATTTCGTCTAAGGTACATTAAAATCTCATTTTCAATGCATCTTGAAGCATATGTAGCTAGCTTAATTTTTTTTTCTGGATCAAAGGTATTAACCGCTTTTATAAGCCCTATTGTTCCTACAGAAATTAAATCTTCAACATTTATTCCTGTATTTTCAAACTTTCTTGCTATATATACTACGAGCCTTAAATTTCTTTCAATTAAAGTAGCTCTTACTTTTTTATCACCTTTATCTAGCCTTACCACTAACTCTTCCTCTTCATCTCTAGTTAAAGGAGGCGGAAGCGCATCATTCCCTCCAATATAAAATAAATTATTTGAAAACATCTTAAATTTTACAAATAACTTATTTAACATAACTCTAAAATTAAACATAATTTCCTCCTTATCTATGTTACTCACATATAATGTTTTTTGAGCTTTATTAATTAAGTATTCCCCTAGACATTAGACCATTATAGTCATTGACTTTGCTCAATTTATAATCACAAAAGGCTATAATTACATCTCTTGTTTCAATATTTTTTTTATCAATATGAATATTAATGTACTCTGGTTTGAATCCTATAAGTCTGCCTTCTGTACCATTTACTACAGTATAGGGAATAAAGTAAGTATTATTTTTTTCAAGCAAAATTTCACTTAAGATATTCCTTTCGACAATTAAAACAGGTAAATTGGTAGCAGGCTCGCGTAGCTCATTTCCAGTATCTAAAAATGCCTTAATAGTTTTTTTATAACTCTCATTTACAATATCAACTGTATATATCAATGTTGATATTGTTTTTCTATCTCCTATAAAAATCATAATTCGATATATCAACACATAAATTATCATTAATGAAAGCATTAATTTTTCATAAGGAAAATTTATTATGACTATATCAAATGACATATCTTTACTATTGTTCATTTGAATAAATAAACACATTCCAGCTAAAAGAATTGAATATAATATAAAGATTAGAGAAGCTTTAATATTAAATAAAATGTTTTTCTCCCTAAAAACAATAAAAACCATAACAATTACTATTAATATTTTAAAAGGCAAATATGTTAAGTACTTAAGTTTTGGATATACTACTGTTAAAACATATAAGCTGCCTATAAAACTTGATATACACATCCACATAAGTTTTACTCTTTTTCTTAATGTTTGAACCGTAACATGTAATATGAATAGATTAACTATAAAATTTACAAGTATTAGAACATCTACATATACAATCACTTGCTCTTCCTCCTTTAAAAATATTATATAACTTATTGAATCAAAATTTTGTCATTTTTTACCACATTTTTTTTTTTTATTCTTCTATAAAACGTCAATAGTTTCCATATTATTTTAAATATGAATTTAATAAAAAAAAGGGCACACGTCCTATAACCTAATTACGTTAGCTAAAGCCTCTAAACCTGGCGTAACTAACGCAATTACATTTAATAGAGAATATGTCCTATTAACAATAAAAATTGTCCTAAACGCAAATAAAGTGCCAAAAGGCACTTTACTACTTATTATTTACTTTGTCTTCTTAAAAATGCTGGAATTTCTAAATCGGAATCTTCATAATCTTTAGTATACGCAACTTCTTCAATCGGTTTAACTGTTTCTTTTGTTTTGAGCTTTGGCGCAATTTTATTTTGAACAACTTTGTCATTTTCAAAACCAGTTGCAATAACTGTTATTCTTATTTCATCTTTTAGATCTTCATCTATAACTGCACCAAATATAATATTTGCATCAGGATCAGCAGCTCCTTGTACAATTTCCGCGGCTTCATTTATTTCAAGTAAGCCTAGGTCCGTTCCACCAGTAATGTTTAAAAGTACACCTGTAGCCCCAACTATAGAAGTTTCTAGTAATGGACTTGATATAGCTTGTTTCGCTGCTTCTTGAGCCCTATTATCACCTGAAGCTCTACCAACCCCCATATGTGCAAGACCCTTAGCAAGCATAATTGTTCTCACATCAGCAAAATCTAGATTTACAAGACCAGGTATAGTAATCAAATCCGATATACCCTGGCAACCTTGTCTCAATACATCATCTGCCATTTTAAAAGAGTCCATTAATGTTGTTTTTTTATCTACCATTGTAAGCAATCTTTCATTTGGAATTGTTACTAGTGTATCTACAACTTCCTTAAGAGTCTTTATTCCCATTTCGGCATTAATCATTCTTTTTCGTCCTTCAAATGGGAATGGTTTTGTTACAACACCTACCGTTAATATTCCCATAGATTTAGCAATTTCTGCAACCACAGGTGCAGCACCAGTACCTGTACCGCCTCCCATGCCTGCAGTAATAAACACCATATCTGCTCCCTTTATCGCTTGAGAAATTTCTTCTTTACTTTCTTCTGCTGCTTTCATACCTATTTCTGGATTAGCTCCTGCTCCTAGTCCTTTGGTTAATTTATCACCAATTTGAATTTTTTGAACAGCATGAGAAAGAATTAAAGCCTGCTTGTCTGTATTTATAGCTATAAACTCCACATTTTTAAGTCCCTCAATAATCATTCTGTTTATAGCATTGTTTCCTCCACCTCCACACCCAATTACCTTTATCTGAGCAAATTCTTGAACATCAACATCAAAATCTAGCACAACATTACCTCCTCTTTAGAAAAAATCTGCAAAAAAGCCTTTAACTTTTGATGCAATTCCATTTTTCCCTTTTATATTTTGGTCTTTTGACCATTTGTTATCATGTAAATGTTCATCTGTTTTTTCAAATGAACATTTACTAGTTTTAAGATTATTAACAGCTTGTAACACTATTCCTACTGCTGTAACATATAGAGGGCTAGCTGCCCCTACATATTCTGGAGAACCTATTCTTACAGGTTTGCTTAGTATGTCTTTACTTAGATCATTAGTACCTCTAAACAAAGAAATACCTCCACCAACTATTACAACACCAGATATTTCCTTATAAAACCCATTGTTTAACAAATTTCTTTTAATTAAATGTAACAATTCTTCTACTCTAGCATGGATTATATCAACTAATAAATTGTTATCAATTTCCATTAAATTTTCATAAGAATCTTTAACTCTAATTTTTACATCGTCTTCTTCTTTGCCCTTAACCAAACTTCCATATTTAAGTTTTAATCTTTCGCCTTCACTAAAAGGGACTTTAAGACAAACAGATATATCGTTAGAAATATTGTCTCCCCCTAATTGAATAATAGAAGTATGTTTTAATTTTCCACTCTTGTAAATAGCTATATCAATAGTCTGGGCTCCAACATCCACAAGAGCTATTCCCATGTCTTTCTCTTCTTTTCTAAGCACTGCCTCAGATATTGCTGACGGCCCAAGTACTATTCCATTAACTTTAATTCCAGCCCTTTTAACACTTTTAAGCAAATTACTAACTACTGTGGATTGTGCCATTACAACTTGTCCTTCAACTTCTAGCCTTACCCCACTCATTCCTCTAGGATCTTTAATATTGTCATAGCCATCAACTATATATTGCTCTGGCTCAACACCTACTATTTCTTTATCTGATGGAACTGATATAAGTTTAGCCGCTTCAATTACCCTGTCTACGTCGCTTTGTTTTATTTCTCTATCTTCAGAAGATATCGCAATCATTCCCGTATTTCTTACAAGTTCACAAATTCCTCCAGGCAGTGATATATACCCCTCACTTATTTGTGAATCTGTCATACGCTCTAATTGTGTTACACATTGCTTTATAGCTTCAGCTGTACTATCAATATCTATTACAACTGATTTATTTAAACCACTACATACCACTGATGTAATGCCTATAATCTGAAGTTTTCCATTACTACTAATTTTACCAACTGCTCCGCATATTTTTGATGATCCTAAATCGATTCCTACTATTTGTTCATTCATTAAGTTTATCCCTCCTCGCACGAGAAACCTTAAGTTTATATATTCAACAAAAAAATAAATTTTCCTTTTATTTAAATCATTTTTTTATAATATTTATGAAAAATTTAAATATAGTTTAAAATACTTACAATTTATTGTATTTTTACATATATATATAAACTTAATTTCAAATTAGTAAACTACATTAAAATAATGATGTTAAAAAGCTAACTTGTCCTTCTAGACTAAGTATAATAGCAAAATATAGAAAAAGCAATATTATATGTTAAGTAAATTTAACCAAATTGTGTATTACCTTCAATTAGCATAAAATTAAAAATAAAGCTAAAAGCTAGAATTTCCTATGCTTTTAACTTTATTTTTAATTATTCACTAAAGTGATAACATTCTTACCATCATTTCATTGTCAACTGAATAAGTCATTGCTTCATCTTTGGATATAATTCCTCTTTTATATAACTCCGCAATTGACATATCCATAGTTTTCATACCATATTTACCTCCAGTTTGAACACAAGACTGTAATTGATGTGTTTTACCTTCTCGAATAAGGTTTTGAATTGCTGGAGTTGAAATCATTACTTCAAGTGCTGCAACTCTTCCACCCTCACCTATCTTTGGTATTAATTGTTGAGAAACTATTCCCTGCATAACTGCTGCTAATTGAACCTTAATTTGTTGCTGCTGGTATGGAGGGAAAACATCCACTATTCTGTCTACTGTTTTAGCCGCGCCTATAGTATGTAAAGTTGAGAAAACCAAATGTCCAGTTTCAGCTGCAGTAATAGCAATAGAAATTGTTTCAAGATCTCGCATTTCACCTACTAATATAACATCTGGATCTTCTCTGAGAATAGCTCTTAAAGCATTTTTATAATTTTTACTGTCTTTTCCTATTTCTCTTTGGTTGATAATAGATTTATTATGTTTGTGCAAATATTCGATAGGATCTTCAAGTGTTATAATATTACATGCTCTAGTCGAATTAATTTCATTAACCATAGCAGCTAGAGTTGTACTTTTACCACTACCTGTAGGCCCAGTTACCAAAACTAACCCTCTTTGCTTAGTAGTAAGTGTTCTAACAACCTCTGGGAGTTCAAGTTCTTTAAGTGTAGGTATTCTAAGCGCAACTGCTCTAATCGCTATAGTATCGCTTCCCCTTTGCTTATAAACATTAACTCTAAATCTTCCAAGACCACCAATAGAATAAGATGTATCAATTTCTCCAACTTCATAGTATTGCTCATAAGAGTCCTCTAAAATTTCTCTTGAATATTTTTCAGTGTCCATTGGAGTTAGTTTATCTTTGCCGAGTTGTATTAAATGTCCATTAACTCTAATAATTGGTACTGATCCAACTGTTAGGTGCAAATCTGATGCCTTTTGCTCTGTTGTCATTTTTAGTAATTCACTAAGAGGTATCATTATTAGGCCTCCTGTTCTTTTAATGATGTTTTCAAAATACCAATGGCAAATATAGCCTGAACGTTAGTATTTTTGCCATTTTTATTATTAGAACATCTTCCTCACCTATCGCTTAAACATTGCTCTCTAATTAATATAATTTAAATTATACAAAATATTTTCCATGAAATATTTTGTATGTTTAGATAATATTGTTTAAAAAGCTTTATTTCACCTAATGGTGTACAATTTATAATTATATCATAGTTATTGCAATTTATTAGAACTATTTAATCTATTTTTATTAGAACTATTTAATTCCTTATTAAGCTTCTTTAATGCCCTCTTTTCAATTCTAGAAACATAGGATCTAGAAATCCCTAAAATCAATGCAATTTCTCTTTGAGTTCGAGGGTTACCATCAAGTAATCCATATCGCATTTGAATTATTATTTTTTCTCTATCCATTAAAGATTCATTTATTTTATTATAAAGTTTTTTAATTTGTATTTTGCTTTCAACTATATCAATAATAGAATCTTCATCACTACTTAACACATCCATTAATGATATCTCATTTCCCTCTTTATCTATACCAATAGGATCCTGCAGGTATACTTCACCTTTTGTTTTTTTATTATTTCGAATAAGCATAAGTATCTCATTTTCTATGCACCTTGCGGCATAGGTGGCAAGCCTTG
>Ga0209123_1001826_pt1 | contig 19599 bp, 16 predicted proteins | sample BarGraIncu00431A_FD_184500 | JGI IMG/M metagenome (GOLD analysis project Ga0209123, IMG submission 184500) | Arctic peat soil microbial communities from Barrow, Alaska, USA - Barrow Graham LP Incubations 004-31A (SPAdes) (version 2) | ecosystem: Environmental > Terrestrial > Soil > Wetlands >... | reverse complement strand
GCGGGGCTCAAGCCATTGAACATATTCCCGGCTTACAACCGGCCGTCATCTTTATGGATGTGCATTTACAGGACATGGATGGACTCGATGTCGTTCGTACCCTTCAACAGTTGGACGTTCATGCGTCCGTCGTTTTTGCCACTGCTTTCGATGTTCATGCCATACGTGCCTTCGAGCTCAATGCCGTGGATTACATTCTCAAACCCTTTTCTAAGGAACGGTTAAAGGTGACGATTGAACGGATCCAACAACGTTTACAGCGAAATGACTTAGAACTGTCGCAGAAGATCACCCAACTTATTCAGGAAATTGGGCTTAAACAACGCCCACGCAAACTTGCGGCGACCTGTAAAGGACGCGTCGTCTTGATCGATCCACAGGAGTTGCTTTATGTGGTCGCTGAAGGTCGTTACGCTAGTTTGGTCACAGCCCAAAAGATATGGACAACGACGTTTAGTTTGCAGGAAATCCAGGAACGGCTGGATCCCGCGCAGTTCTTGCAAACCCACCGAGCTTATATTGTAAACCTTGATCGGATCAAAGAAGTCATTCCTTGGTTTAACGCGACTTATAAGATTATTATTGATCAAGAGAATTCACCCGAGATCCCCGTCAGTCGAACTTATATTAAAGTACTGAAAGAACGATTGGATGTTTGAGTGTTCGCTGAAATAGCCATAGACAATGAAGACATCAATTTGTAATCTCACGACAGATAATCTGTGTTTCATCCAAGAGTGTAGACAATTGTTCACACAATGGTTTATAATCCACTTAATCGTTATTGTCGCAATATTCATTGAAAGGTGGATAGGTGATCTGTTAACAGCGGCAAATACAACGGGAATATTAGAGAGGAGAGGTGAACACCTTGAATGCCTTAACACTTGTAATTATCTCTGCGTGCGTTCTTATTTTAGCTTATCGGATTTATGGTGCCTTTTTGGCAACCAAAGTATTAATGGTGGATGAGTCCCGTATTACCCCCGCAATTCGGTTAAATGACGGGCAAAACTTTGTTCCAACGAATAAATGGGTCGTCTTTGGACATCATTTTGCTGCAATCGCAGGTGCAGGTCCCTTAGTTGGACCCGTACTTGCTGCCCAGTTCGGGTTTTTACCCGGCACGGTCTGGATTCTAATAGGAGCAGTTATGGCCGGTGCAGTGCATGACATGGTCATATTATTTGCTTCTGTTCGGTATGATGGACGCTCACTGTCGGAAATTGCCAAAGAAGAAATTGGATCGGTCGCCGGATTGGCGACGGCCATATCCATCCTCTTCATTTTAGTGTTAGCTATGGCAGGACTCGCTGTAGTCGTGGTTGGAGCTGTTAAGAACAACCCATGGGGATCCTTTACGATCACCATGACGATTCCTATTGCTTTATTTGTCGGTTTGTATATGTATAAATTACGCCCAGGAAAAGTTGGCGAAGCCTCAATCATCGGTTTTGCGTTGGTTATGCTGGCCGTTGTCTTGGGGCCTACAGTTCAAACTTCTGGTCTGGCCCAGTATTTTACCTGGTCAGAACAAGCTCTTTGGATTATCCTACCTGCTTACGGCTTAGTTGCCGCAATTTTACCAGTATGGTTGTTACTTGCCCCTCGAGATTACATCAGTACCTATCTGAAAATCGGAACAATTGCTGCTTTGGCCTTGGGCATTGTTTGGGTGCATCCTGTGCTGCAAATGCCTGCGATCTCCTCATTTGGTTATGCAGGAAGTGGACCCGTTGTTCCAGGTCCTATCTGGCCTTTCGTAAGTATCACAATTGCTTGCGGAGCCTTATCGGGATTCCACGCTTTAATTAGTTCTGGTACCACACCGAAGATGATTGGTAGCGAACGAGATATTCGTCTTGTGGGCTTTGGTGGGATGCTCATGGAGGGCTTTGTCGCCATGATGGCGCTCATTGCCGCCACAGTGTTGGCACCAGGAGACTATTTCGCAATTAACCTCGCACCAAAAGCGTTTGCTAATCTCCATGTTGCAACGGTAGAGTTACAGCATTTGTCTGATCTAGTTGGAATGGACCTCGCGGGAAGAACCGGGGGAGCCGTTACCTTAGCGGTCGGAATGGCCCATATTTTCTCCAGAGTTGTCGGCGAAGCTTGGATGAAATATTGGTACCAATTTGCGATTATGTTCGAAGCCCTTTTCATCTTGACGACGATCGATGCTGGAACACGTGTTGGCCGTTATATTCTTCAGGATTTCTTAGGAAGGTATGTATACAAACCTTTCAAAAATATTAACTGGTGGCCTGGCGTCATTATTACGAGTGTTGCCATCTCTTTTGCCTGGGGTTATATGTTGTACGGTGGAAACGTTGCCTCAATTTGGCCAATCTTTGGCGTTTCCAACCAATTGTTAGGCGTTGTCGCCTTAGCAATCGGTACGACAGTGATCTTGCGTAACAGTACGAAGATGATTTATGCTTGGACGACCTTGGTACCGATGATTTACATGGTCGTTACAGTATTTGATGCTGGCGTATGGTCAGTCCGCTGGAACTATTTGCCGAAACACGACTACCTAAAGGTTAGCATGATTGTCATTATGTTAACACTGGTATTAGTGATTTTGATTGATTGCTTTATCAAATGGAAGCTGATTATAACGAATAGAAAAGCAGGAATATCAATGGCTACAATATCGAAGCCCTTTGCGGCGAAGTAAAAAGTTCTAGCACGCCATCGCTTAAGCCAATGACAAAAACAAATATATGAGATTCGATGCGACCTTCTAGAAGGTCGCATCTTTTTTTTACTGTCAGAAAGTATAAACTAACGTTTATATACTTTCTGTAAGGTCCCCTCACGCCATCCTTGGCTACAGGGACACTCGTCCATCCATGGACAGCGCATAGCGCAACTAAGGCGACCGCCTTCGCTGAGGCTTAGCGCTAGCCAAGTTTTCTTTATAGAGTTGGGTATCTTAATATTAAAGATAAAAACTCCATTAATAGCAGGAATGTTGGACCAGTGTAGAGAATTAGTTCTATATCCAATGGCTAAACACTGGATCAGTTCAACGAAACTTCAAATGGAGTTGAAACGCCATTTGAAATAAGTTTCCTATATATTTATTAGGGAGGTCCTAGGCTGTGAAAGTTAAACTGGCGGCAAAAGCTGGTTTTTGTTTTGGTGTTAAGCGCGCCTTAGATATGGCAGAACGAACCGTGGAAACTTCCTCTGCAGTATCCCTCGGACCACTCATCCACAATCAACAGGTTGTTAAACGACTAGAAGAGCAAGGAATTCGCGTTGTAAATGAATTGGAAGAGGTATTAGCCGAACAGACCCTGATTATTCGGTCCCATGGTGTAGGACCCGGTGTTTATAAGGGGGCTGAAGATAAAGGAATTCAAGTGGTGGATGCCACGTGCCCTTTTGTACAGAAAGCGCAGCGACTGGCTGCAGAGTCCGCTCAGAGGGGGCAGCAAGTGATTGTCATGGGAGACAAGCTCCATCCTGAAGTGCAGGGAATTCTAGGCTGGGCTGGAGAACAAGCGATACCCATTCAAACACTCGAGGAGGCCAAGGGGCTCCCGTTTTATCCTCAACTGGCCGTTTTGGCTCAGACAACACAACTTGCGGAAAGTTTCGAAGGGATTGTCGAAGAGCTAAAACATCATACTGAAGACCTTACCGTTCACAACACAATTTGTAGCTCAACGGCAGAACGACAAAAAGCTGCCCGCGAGTTAGCACAAACGGTGGACGTTATGGTGGTTGTAGGTGGACGCAATAGTGCAAATACTCGAAAGTTATCGAGTATTTGTGAGGGACTAACGAAAACATATTTGATCGAAACTGCGGAGGAATTAGAAGACGACTGGTTTAAAGAAGCGACCAGTGCCGGCTTAACTGCAGGGGCTTCAACACCGTACTGGATAATTGAGGAGGTTTATAAGAAAATGACAGAAATGAATGGAACTGAAAATGAAGTGGATATGGACAATTGGTTAGTAAGTCTTCAAGATCTTAAAATTGGAGCTAAGGTGACGGGCAAGATCGTTAAAATAACAAATGATGAAATGTTTATCGATATCGGTGGGAAAGCGGAGGGCATCATCCCCTTAGTCGATGAAAAAGGTGTCCGCCAAACACTCACAGATGAGATCCTGTCCATTGGTGATGAAATTACAGCAGTCGTTATTCGTGTCGAAAATGAAGAGGGGAATACGGTCCTTTCCAAACGACAAGCAGACGAAGAAGATGCGCAGGAACGACTGTCAAAACTCTTCGAGAGTAAAGAAGAAATTCAGGCGAAAGTTGTTGAGGTTGTTAATGGCGGGGTGCTGGTTGAAGTGGGACTACGTGGATTTGTTCCTGCATCACAAATCCAACTTGGTTATATCGAGGACCTTAAGCAGTTATTAGGTCAAACGCTTCGTCTTCGTATCCTTGAATTTGATCCAACTAAACAGAAAGTGGTTCTTTCCCAAAAGGTTATTTTAGAAGAAGAGCAAGCAATAAAACGTACACAGTTACTTGAGACCATTAAAGTGGGAGATATCATATCTGGGGTCGTGCGACGCTTGGCCGATTTTGGCGCATTTATAGATATCGGCGGGATCGATGGGCTGCTACATGTTTCCGAAATGTCCTACTCACGGATTAAGCATCCCTCGGAGCTCCTGAAAACCGGCGATGTCTTAGATGTTCAAATCTTAAAATTTGAACTTGAAACTGGAAAACTGTCCTTAGGACTTAAACAACTCAAAGCGAGTCCATGGGATCAGGCAGCCGAAAAATATCCTGCAGGAACTTTAGTCAAAGGCGTCGTGGTACGCATCATGCCGTTTGGTGCCTTTGTCGGGCTTGCAGACGGGATCGATGGGTTAATTCATATTTCTCAATTAGCAGATCATCGCGTCACTAAGGTCGAAGAGATTTTAAAAGTTGGGGATACGGTGAGTGCTAAGGTCCTTGAATGTAATCCAGAGACGAAACGCATCAGTCTTAGTATTCGCGAGCTGGTAACTGACGCCGCTCGAGCCAATGATGTGGAAGCGATGGCTTCGCAGCATGAAATCAAACCGGTCACCATTGGTGATCTATTCGGCAAACTCTTACTTACGTATAAACAAGAGAAGTAGGTGAGAAGATCCAGATGGCGAAACGAAAAACAACCTTGCCAATTGATTTCCCGATCTTGTATTTTACCCTCGCACTCATAGCCTTTGGATTAATTATGGTGTTGAGTGCTGGTGCAGTAAGCGGGTTTAACGCAAAGCAAGACACGTATTTTTATGTTTTCCAACAAATAAAGTGGACACTCATTGGGTCTGTGTTCGCGATTGTAGCCATTAAAGTCCCTTATGCCTTTTGGCGTCGGTTCGCAGGTATTGGCATGCTGATCGGCGTGGGATTACTCATTGCAGTTATCTTTACGGATGCAGGGGTTGCGGCGAAAGGCTCAGCTCGTTGGATCATAATTATGGGATTTAGTATTCAGCCTTCTGAAATCGCTAAACTGGCCCTGGTACTATTTTATGCACATATTCTAGACCGGTATCCGGTCAAACGTGGGAAAAATTGGCGCATCCCACTGGGAGTACTGATTCCAGTTACGCTTCTTGTTTTGGGCCTCGTTTACAAACAACCGGATTTGGGGACAACCATGGTGTTGGCGCTGACGAGTGCTGTGATGTTATTGCAGACGGAAATCCCAACCCTTTGGTTTCTAGCGGCTGGACCAACCTTTGGATTACCGCTTTTCTTTATGATCTACCGCACACAGTTTCAAGCCACTCATTATCAATGGGATCGAATTTTAGCATGGTTGAATCCTTGGCAATATGCCGCCAATATCGGATACCAGATTACAAACGCCGAGATTGCCTTTGGATCTGGTGGCTTGTTTGGTGTTGGCTTGGGTCGAAGTTTACAAAAATACGGTTTTCTACCAGAAAATCATACAGATATGATTTATGCGATCGTTGGGGAAGAGCTAGGCTTAGCAGGCACCTTGTTTTTATTAATCCTCATAATTTTGCTATACGCCCGAGCCTATCACGTCATTCGTGAATGCCCGGACCGCTTTGGAAGACTGCTGGGCTTTGGACTGATCTCCTCGTTAGCAATTCAGACCACTATTAACCTATCAGTTGTGACGGGGGTCATACCGGTTACAGGAATTACGCTACCCTTGATCTCGTATGGTGGGAGTTCGCTTATTATTACGTTGATTGAACTTGGCTTGATCTTAAATATATCCCGCTATCGTAAGAAAACACCCTCAAGCCGTAAAGAAACGAACCTTCCAGACGTCTCCATATCAACGCCACTTTAATGAAACTTACTTCAGAAGAAGTTTTACTCGACATAAAGTTTTGCTGAACTTATCCAAGGGCTAACCGTAATAAACTCCCACTTTAGAAGTGGGAGTTTATTACGGTTAGCCCTGAATTAAACGGGAATAATATGAGTATTGGGCCGTTTAAGGAGGCATTTATATGGACTTTCCCTATGGAGAATGGGTAATTCTTTTTTTAGCACTTGCTACTTTGGCTGAAAGACGAGCCTCTCGACGATTATTCTTGTTGCTTTTGTTCGCTTGGCTAATAGGAAAATGTATCGAAGTAGTACTCCCTCCGACCCTACCTTGGGCTTGGCATTTCGCGCGTTTGGGGGTCATGTTCGCTTTCTGGGGATGGGCTTGGAGGCGATCTGGACGGCGTAGGATTTTACCACTCATCTTTACGACCTTTGTTTTAAGTAGTGAAATACTTTTTTCCGTGAATCAACCGGGGGTTATTCCCTATGAATCTTTGGTTTTTACGGTTGTGCTGGTTATAGTGGCTTGGTTAACCTCTAACGCCTATTGGGGAACGGCTGCTACGTTCACAGGAAGCATTCTGCTCAACCAGGTTTTCATGCGTTTTACTTATGAGGGAATTATGAGTCGAGCCGATTTTCCTGATCCGTTTATTTGGAATTTCGGAGTGGGATTGTTCACAGTTTGGGCAGGGCTTCGTTTAGGATGGGTTTATTATGCTAACAGAAAAAAAACAGCACAGATTGTCGAACATTTGTTGCCTGTGAATGAAGGGAAAGACTATGAATGCTCGCAAGAGCAAGGACACCTGTAGCGGGTGTGGGCGTTTTGTAGTATACTTGTATACGATTGAGGCTGGGTTAGTATGCCCTGATCAGAATGTCAGGAGGATGAAATAGCTTGTCTAAAGGGCTTGTGGTCGCAGCAGTTGACCCTGGAAGTATTGCGGAAGAAATGGAAATTCAAGTCGGAGACCGGGTACTTACAGTGAATGAAGTAGAAATTAACGATATCATTGACTTTCAGTTTGGCATATCAGAAGAAGATTATACACTTCTGATTGAGAAGCCAGATGGTGAACTATGGGAGCTTGACATTGAGAAAGATCCTGGGGAATACTTAGGTTTAGAAGTTGAAACCATCAGTGCGCAGGGTCTAAAAGTATGTCGTAACAACTGTATGTTTTGTTTTATTGCGCAAATGCCCGAAGGTTTGAGGGCATCGCTTTATGATAAAGATGACGATTACCGTTTATCACTGACACAGGGGAGTTTCATCACCCTGTCAAATTTGAGTGAGGAAGAAATCGAGCGAATTCTGCGTTTTCATTTGAGTCCGCTTTATATTTCTGTCCACGCCTGGAACCCAGAGGTTCGTGCGCGTCTGATGAAAAACCCGCACGCGGGAAAGTTACCAGAACAACTCAAACGTTTTGCTGAAGCTGGAATTGTCGTACATGCTCAGGTTGTCTTAGTGCCAGATCATAACGATGGAGACGTGTTGAGGGAAACCATCGAACATTTAGCGGAACTCCATCCTTCGGTCCAATCGATTGCAGTTGTACCGGTGGGGTTAACACGCTACCGTGAACAGCTGACACCACTTCGTGGATTCACCTCGGATGAAGCAAAGGAGATATTGGATCAGGCGGAGAAGTGGCAACAGCGTTTCTTTGAACGGACAGGTCGACATCTTGTCTATTTTGCCGATGAATTCTATGTTTTGGCGGGACGAGAGTTTCCGGAGGTGGCAATCTATGATGACTTTCCACAATTAGAAAATGGTGTGGGAATGGCGCGGAAATTCATCACTGAGATAGAAGCCGGCTGGAAGCAATTGCCGAAAGCAATATCAGAACGCTATGTGCACATCATCACGGGAACCTCAGCGTTGGACCTGTTTGAATTGTGGGCAGATCGTTTAATGGAGCAAGTCAGTGGTTTGAAACTGACGGTACACGCGATACGGAATGACTTTTTTGGCGCCTCCGTCACGGCTGCGGGTTTAGTGACGGCTCAGGATATCGCCGACCAATTAGGAGATTTATCGGGGGCAGAGTTTCTGATTCCGCGTGTGATGTTGAAGGCAGATGAAGACATCTTTCTCGACGATCTAAGCGTGAAATGGTTAGAAGAAACGGTGAATGGTAAGGCAAGTATTGTCGAAAACGAGGGGCTCTCATTTTTAGAGCAAGTCATTGGATATTCTTTGGAGGTGGAACGTTTTGAGTAAACCTGTTGTAGCTATTGTAGGACGACCGAATGTCGGAAAATCAACGTTGTTTAATCGCATCACTGGCGGTCTAGTGGCCATCGTGCAAAATAAACCTGGGGTGACGAGAGACCGACTTTATCGAGATGCGGAGTGGCTTGGACGGAAGTTCGCCTTGATTGATACTGGCGGAATTGAATTTAAAGATGCAACGACACCCATCCCTGCCCAGATGCGTAAGCAGGCAGAAATTGCGATGGAAGAAGCGGATGTCGTCGTTTTTGTCGTGGATGCCCAAGTACCGCCGACGCCCGATGATGATATGATTGCTCGTACATTGCGACGGTCTGGAAAGCCAGTCTTACTCGCTGCGAATAAAGTTGAAAATTTTGCAGAAATTGAAGGCCAACTCTACGACTTTTTAAGTCTAGGCTTAGGAGAAGCCATCCCCATTTCTGCCGTGCATGGTATGAATACCGGCGATTTGCTTGACATGGTGATTTCAAATTTCCCGAAGGAAAACGAAGATGAGTATGATCCTGATGTGATCCGTATTTCGGTCATTGGACGTCCAAATGTCGGGAAATCCTCCTTGGTCAATACGATGCTCGGGAAAAACAGAGTCATCGTCAGCGACATTCCGGGTACAACCCGCGATGCAATTGATACCCCCTTTGTACAGGATGGAAAGCATTATGTCCTTATTGATACGGCAGGAATGCGCCGTAAGGCACGGATTGATGAGTTAACTGAGCAATATAGTGTTGTACGTTCTCTTCGTGCGGTTGACCGCTCTGACGTGATCCTGATGCTGATTGACGCTGTGGATGGCGTGACAGAACAGGACAAAAAGATTGCCGGGTATGCCCATGAAGCGGGAAAAGCGATTATTTTGGTCATCAATAAATGGGATCTCGTTGAAAAAGATGAGAAGACCATTAATAAATTCGAAAAGACGATTCGCGAAGAATTAGGGTTTATGCAGTATGCACCCACGATGTTCATTTCAGCTTTAACGGGACAGCGTGTCCCGAAAATTGTGGAATTGGTCGATTTTGTAGTCGAACAAAACTCAACCCGTGTGACCACCGCGACCTTGAACACCTTACTCAGAGAATGGCTCCATCTGAACCCGCCCCCTTCTGATAAGGGGCGTCGATTAAAGGTTCGGTATCTGACTCAAGTGAGTGTTAAGCCGCCAACCTTCGTTTTCTTTGTGAATGACCCAGAACTCATGCACTTCTCGTATAAACGATATTTAGAAAATCAGATGCGGAAACATTTCGGGTTTGAAGGGACTCCCATTCGTATTGTCATTCGACAAAAAGATGAAGAGAAGGAGAAGGATTAAGCGATGCTACGCTACTCAGCTTTTATCTTGGCGTATTGTTTGGGTGCCATTCCTTTTGCCTATTTAGCCGGTCAACTGAAAGGCATTGACGTTAGACGTCATGGCAGCGGAAATATTGGAACCACGAATGCCTTTCGCCTTTTAGGGGCCAAACTGGGCAGCTTAGTGCTGCTCGGCGATTTCTTAAAAGGAGCCCTTGCTGCTTATCTGGGCCTTCGGTTATTCGGGGATTCAGGTGGTTGGGGAGGCATCGCTTGTGGGCTACTTGCCATGGCGGGTCATAGCTGGAATCCTTTTTTTGGCTTTCGACCGAGCGGTAAAGGGGTGGCCTCTGGATTTGGCGTAATTACTATATTAATGCCGAAAGTGATGATTTTAGCAATTGGACTCTTTGTCTTGGTCGTGTGGATTACACGCTATGTTTCCATGGGCTCAGTGGTGGGTGCTCTCACGGTTGGGATCTGTGTCTTTGTTTTTCCTGAACCGTTTGCATATCGTGTGTTTGGCTTGATTGCTGCAACAGGGGTCATTGTTCTTCATCGTGGAAATTTTAAACGGGTCTTGCAAGGAACGGAACATCTCTTTGGCACTAAAAAAATTGACTGAGTCGTACGTTGATTGAGTAGAGGAGGAGTATGAATATGCCAAACGTAGCAGTTTATGGGGCGGGAAGCTGGGGGACCGCTTTGGCCATAGTCTTAGCGAATGCAGGTCATCAGGTTGCGCTCATTGGTCGTCATGCGGATCAGATGGAACTTATGAGCAAACACCGTGAAAATGCACGTTATTTGCCAGGTGTCGTTTTGCCTTCAGGCGTTCTACCGACCACAGATCTTTCGCGCTTAAACGCCGATCTAGTCGTTTTAAGTGTGCCGTCTCATAGTGTTAGAGAAGCTGCTCGTTTGGTGAAGGATTACTTAAAACCGGGCTGCATCGTGGTAAATACGGCCAAGGGGATGGAAGAAGGCTCACACCTTCGCCTTTCTGAAGTCTTGACGGCAGAGCTTCCTCAACATCGAATTGCCGTGTTGTCGGGACCCAGTCATGCAGAAGAGGTCGGACGGAATATGCCGACAACGGTCGTCGTTGCCTCAGATGTAGTCACTGCAAAAAAAGTTCAAGATTTATTTATGACACCAGAATTTAGAGTGTATACGAATCCTGATATCATCGGGGTTGAACTCGGTGGTGCTTTGAAAAATGTCATTGCATTGTGCACCGGGGTTGCAGAAGGGTTAGGCTTTGGTGACAACACCAAAGCGGCACTCATGACGAGGGGATTAGCGGAGATTGCACGTTTAGGCGTGGCGCTAGGCGGACATTCTTTGACCTTCGCAGGCCTATCAGGCGTTGGTGACCTCATCGTGACATGTACGAGCCCTCATAGCCGTAACCGACGGGCAGGGATCGCTCTTGGAAAGGGTACCTCCTTGGATCAAGTGCTCAAAGACGTCGGAATGGTGGTAGAAGGGGTTAGGGCAACCCGTATTGCCTATCAGCTTGGTCTAGAGAAACATATTTCCATGCCAATTACAGAGCAAGCTTATAGAGTGCTGTTTGAATGTGCTGATCCAAAAGCTGCCGTAGCAGATTTGATGCTGCGAGGAAAACGCCATGAACTAGAAGAAGTTGTTGAAATGAACTGGTTCAAATAAATTATTGAAAGTTAATACATAGTTTCATACTTTGTCTCATACACGTAGAAGAGGTTATTAAACCTTTTCTACGTTTTTTGTTGTTACCTCATATTTGTCCAAAAAAAGTTGTCATAATTGTCCAAAACACCCAATATACTATTATTGCTAACGTGCTAGTCCAGTTATCGTGAATCCAGGTGTTACTGGGAGGTGGAAGGGGAGATAAGGTGGAGGCCCTTCCCCAAATTTGGGGGACAGCACTCAAAAGGGAGGAAGAGTACTAATGGAAAAAGTAGACATTTTTAGAGATATCGCAGAGCGCACAGGGGGCGATATCTACCTCGGTGTCGTCGGGCCAGTCCGCACAGGAAAGTCCACCTTTATCAAACGATTCATGGACCTCCTAGTTTTGCCCAACATTCAAGATGCTTTCGAACGGGAGCGGGCCAAGGATGAACTTCCTCAAAGTGGGACTGGAAGAATGATCACGACGACAGAGCCCAAGTTTATCCCCTCAGAATCCGTAGAGATCGTTATTAAAGACACAATTCACATGAACGTACGTCTGGTTGACTGCGTAGGCTACACAGTAGAGGGTGCTTTAGGGTACGAGACAGATGACGATGGAGAGCCTCGTATGATGAAAACCTCTTGGAGTGACGAACCGATGTCGTTCCAGGCTGCCGCCGAAATGGGTACCCGTAAAGTCATCAGCGATCATGCCACCATTGGGATCGTCGTTACGACAGACGGATCGATCACTGATATTCCGCGGGAGGCTTATCTCGATGCAGAGGAGCGGATCATCTCTGAGCTCCGCCAACTAGGAAAACCCTATGTTGTAATCTTAAATACAACACGCCCCTATGCAGAAGATACGCTGGAATTAAGCCGATCTCTCGAAGAAAAGTATGAGATTCCGGTGATTGCCGTTAACTGCCTTGAAATGAATGAAGATGACATCACCCAAATCCTTGAAGAAGTCCTATACGAGTATCCAGTCGCTGAAGTCAATATTGATCTTCCAAAATGGGTTGAGGAACTTGACCCCGCTCATCCAGTTCGTGCTGCTTTTGAAGACACTGTGCGTAAAGCAATCGATGGGGTACGGCGTTTGAGAGACATTGATCAAGCCTTGGATGCCTTGACGGAATGCGAATATGCTCAAGATGTTCTCCTCAAGGATATGAACTTAGGCACCGGCGTCGCCAATGTAGAAATCACCGCGGTTGAGGGACTGTTTAAAACCGTCTTGCAAGATCTCACGGGGATTGAAATTGAAGGAGATCATACGTTGCTTCGCATGGTTTTAGACTATAGTAAGGCCAAAAAAGAATGGGATAAAGTGTCAGCGGCGATTGAAGAAGTCCGGATCAATGGCTATGGTGTTGTCACTCCCCAGCTTGAAGAAATGTTCCTTGAAGAACCAGAACTCGTGAAACAAGGGGGACATTTTGGAATTAAACTCAAAGCAAGTGCTCCGTCGTTGCATATTATCAGAGCCGATGTTACGACCGAAATAACACCTTTGATCGGAACGGAAAGTCAAGCCGAAGACCTGGTCAAATATATCCTTGATCAGTTTGAAAGTGATCCGATCAAAGTCTGGGAATCAAATATTTTTGGCAAGTCCTTGCATGATTTAGTTCGTGAAGGAATCCAAAATAAACTATTCCGTATGCCAGAAAATGCCCAACATAAGCTCCAAGACACCTTGCAACGGATTGTCAATGACGGCAGCGGTGGCTTAATCTGCATCATCATCTAATACTTGGCCCAGTATGGAATCAGCGAAGTCATTAAAAAGGACGTTGGAACGCATCATGTGCGGAATCCAACGTTCTTTTTCTCTTTCTTGCCAAACTCATATAAATTAGCTTATAATATGTCTGAACATTATAGATAATGATTGTTGAGATAGATAGGAGCGATTTTAGTGGTGGTTGGCAAGACCAATGATTTTTTAATCGTCAGTAAGAATATTTTGCCGGAAGCCATTTTGAAGACCTCAAAGGCGAAGGAACTCCTGGTCAAAGGGGATGTCTATACGATTAATGATGCCGTGGAGCGGGTAGGGCTTAGCCGAAGCGCTTATTATAAATATAAGGATGGCGTGTTCCCATTTTACGAAGCGAGCCGGGAAAAGATTATTACGATTTTACTGACTGTCGAAAACACGGCAGGCATTCTTTCTCATGTCCTTAATTTTATTGCCTCGGTCAGAGCCAACGTGCTAACCATTAATCAAGGCATTCCACTCCAAGGAATTGCCAATGTCTCTGTTTCCCTGGAAACGGCTGGAATGGCAGATACCCCGGAGAATCTGTTGGCTGGGCTTGGAGAAATTGATGGTGTGAGAAAGATTGAAGTGATCGGACAGACTTAGGGTTGCGTTGTGATCCGTAATATGATATCCTTTGAAAGCCTTCATAGTGAAGGTCAAAAGTCGGGGCGTGGCTCAGCTTGGCAGAGCGCTACCTTGGGGTGGTAGAGGTCGCATGTTCGAATCATGTCGCTCCGACCAGAAAATTCAAGGCTTTCAGCCTTTTAACGTTGGTAGGTACAACCCCAAATGCCGACCAAATGTCGACTAAAAAAACAGACTATAATCAATGGTCTGTTTTTTATTTACACTGAAGAGACAGGAACGCTTTTTGAGAAAAGGTTCCTGTCTCTAATAATTCTTATCCGAAAGCAATGGCACTAGTTATTAGAAGATTAAACCTAAAGCAATAAGAATCAAGATAGCAACAGCAATAACTGCTACGCCGACGCCATGACCAACGCCATAAGCAGCAACCGGCGCGACAGGGGGATGACAACAAGCTCCGCCCATTTGACCTTGGTTCATTCCATAACCCATTCCATACATAAGAAGTACCTCCTTTTAATTTAGAATACTATTCCCATTGCGATAAGAAGAAGAATTATAACTACAACAGCTGCGATTCCTGCACCAAAGCCGCGTCTTTCTTCACAGCAACAACCATCACGATCAACTTTACCAAATGCCATTTGTTTTTCCTCCTTTGTTGTGAGATAGTGCATAATATGCGTAGGATGGAGAATATGGAACAATATGGTAATAATACAATTCGATTACACTCAGTGGGGTTCCCGTAAAAGAAATATAAAAAGAACAGGTTAACATTCTTGAGGAATATCTTCAAAAAAGACATAAGACAGCAATAAGGTATGTGAAACCTTACTGCTGTCTTATGTCTTAAATAGCGGGCTTATTCTAACTGAACTTATAGATGCGTTTGATCAGTTTAAGGCCTCGCGCTATAAGGCGTGGACTAATTTTCTGTGCGAACCGTATGCCTGAATTGAGAAAGCTCCGGCGCAGTACTGCATACAGCTTTTCATCCTTTTGTTTTATAAAGTCCCAAAGCTCGTCTGCCTTGCAAATAAGCTTTTCGTCCTCTGCGATATAGATATAAGTTACGGTGATAGCGACCATCATTGAAAGATAGAAAATCATGTAGCGTCTAAGCTTATCATCTTCAAGGTCCTTGAAGAGATCATACGCCTCAATCATCATGCGCGTTACTTTAAGCTGCTGGTCAATCTGTTTGATCATAACCTCAGTGTTGACGGATTGACCGGGACGGCCAATGAGATAGTGATACGGAGAACAGTCGAGATAAACTAGGCTTTTCACATAGGGGAGAGGTAGATAGGCGACAAGGTTGTCCACATAGAAGGTGTGTTCAGGCAGCTTGAGGCCACACTGTCGCAGCAAATCCGTCCGGTAAAACAAGGAATGCATGAGCATCAGCTGGTCGAAGCGAAAACGACCCATACTGTCCCATGTAATCACCTTGCCTTGTGGGAAAACATTATTGTACCGCATGACTTTCTGCTTACCCGTATAGGAATATTCGTAGACATAGTTCGTGATCAGCAGGTCTACGGGGCCAATACTGCGTAGTAACGAAAGCACCGACATGTAGTCTGCAGTATCCAGCCAGTCGTCGCTGTCGACAACCTTGAAATAAGTGCCCGTGGCCACCGCCAGTCCGCGGTTGACGGCCGAGCCATGGCCACCGTTTTCTTTCTGTTCTAGGCGGACAATTCCGGGAAAGCGAGCGCAGTATTCGCGGGCAATCTCCGCTGTGCTGTCTGTGGAACCATCATCTACGACAATAACCTCAACCTCTTGCCCGCCTTTGACGACAGTGCTGAGGCAGTGGCGGAGATAATCCTGAGAATTATAGGACGGTACGACAATTGATAAAAGTTTGATGTTTTCCATCTCTAGATTATCTCCCTTTTGTCCATTTTTTCTTTGATGTAGTATATAATTGCGAGATATTTATTGATTCATTCATTTATTCATGTGTTCTATTGTGTGTCCTTCTGTCGATTCGTGTGCCACTTGTTCCTGATCGCTTCTCCGTATTGCCCGTTAAGGGATTTCATGTATAGGTAAAGGCCCAGTGGTAGGAGTGCAGCATACTGTATTAGGTGCAACAGCAAGCTCGCTGACAGCGCCGTGGTTGGATCAATTCCCAGCCCCCCAAGGCCCAGAATTGTCCCGTATTCGAAAAGGCCGATGGCGCCTGGCGTGGCCGGTATAAAATTGATGATATTGGTGGCGGCAAATACGGCGAGCGACATGCGAATGGACGCAATCCATGGGAAGCCGAAGGCCACAAGTCCAATCCAGGTCGACACGAGCAGGATAACCCATGATAGGAGCACCCAATTCATCATTTTCACGGTATCAACATTTAAATATTCACTGAGATAGCTGCGAAGCGGCGAACGAAAAAAGATGAGAATCACGAACAATATAAACGCGGCAACACAAATAAAGGTAAGAATCCACAGGGCCTTCAACAAATTTTGGTCCGTAAACCCGGCAAATGGAACTGCGGCGATTGAGAGGATCATAATTGAAGCGAAATCTGCGAAGGCCGGAATAACCAGCAGGTTTGTTCGCTTAATAACACTGTATCCCCTGGGGAAAAAAGCCGCCCGTAGCCCCTCTCCGACATGGAACGGCAGAACCATGTTAGCAGCATGGCCTATACCTACGATTTGAAGCGCTGTCATTCTGTCCATGTCCCGGTCAATACCCCGTGTATAGGAAAGTCCACGAATATAGTTGGCATACACAAAGATAGCGACTGAAAGCAGTGCAAGACCCCAATTAATGTCAGCATGGAAAAGCACGCTGATATGCAGGCCTTCGAGCGCACGAATCGAGTAATAAACAATGACCACGGTCATTATTATCCCTATCAACAATTTTAGTTTTGTTTTATTGGGCATTCAGTTGCTCCCTTGTACCAAAGAGTCTATTTTTTTGCGTTAATTAAATTTATAGACTTTACGCGCGATCTTATATAATTTCACCGTAATTTTGTTACCGGAACTTCCGGGCAGGTTACCAACCATTCTTAAAAACATAATACTTGCGTGCCAGTGCAGGCTGTTGTCGCATCCTGAAAGGAAGGACCAGAGCTCTTTTTCCTTAGTATGGTCTTCCTTGGTGCCAGAAATTCTCAGAAATACCGTGCAGATTATCATCATCATCGCTAAATAACTTAGCATATAGTTGGTTAGTTTTTTACTGGGTATGCTTCCGGGTAGGCGGTGACATCCGATCATGATGCGAGTGACTAGGAGCTGCTGGTCAATTCTTTTTGTCATGACGCTTTCATTGATAGATTGATCATCCCGCCCAATAAAATAATGGTAAAGGTCCACATCCAGATAGTAAATAGTTTTCACAAAAGGTAGTGGCTGGTAAGCAAAAATGTTGTCTACATAAAAGGTATGCTTTGGTAATCTAAGACCGCATTCGTGCAGTAGCTGTGTTCTGTAAATCAATGAGTGCATCACAAGATATTTCCATGGAGGAAACCGTCTTATCTCATCCCAACCGAAGATCCGATCGTGGGGAAAGACATTGTTATAATTGATGACATGCCGAGTCCCTTCTTGTAACTTTTCATAGATATAGTTACACACCATCATATCGGGGGCAGAGTTGTCACGCACCAAAGTTTTAAGGGTTTGCAGTACCTTAATGATACCCTGGTCATCGAGCCAGTCGTCTGAATCGACCACTTTAAAATAAAGACCGGAAGCGTTTTTAATGCCCATATTGACCGCTTCGCCGTGTCCTCCATTTTCTTGATGGATCACCCGTACTATCTCAGGGTATTGCGCGGCATAGTTATCGGCGATTTTTCCAGTGTCGTCGGTAGAACCGTCATTGACAATAATAACTTCCACATCATTTCCGCACGGAAGAAGTGCATCAATGCAGCGTTCCATATAAGCGGCTGAATTGTAGCAGGGTATGGCAAATGTCATGATTTTCAAGCTGTGCTCCGTTCTGCCGCTTTGCGCCGGCACAAAATATAGTATAAGAAGTCTAAACTCATGACTTTATTAAGGTGTCGGCAAGCTCCAAGGCTTTCTTAACGATGGCGTCCATGTTGTAGTATTTGTACTCCGCAAGCCTGCCCAGTAAGTGGAATTGTGGAAATTCGTCGGTAAGCTTACGATATCGCTCATAAAGGGTGAGGCTTTCAGGATTTTGGATTGGGTAATAGGGCGTCTCACTGTCGGCACCCGTATACGCCCGTGGATATTCTTTGACGATGGTCGTTCGTTCGTCCAGAGCTTGTCCAGTAAGGTGTTTGAATTCGGTGATACGGGTATATTCACGGTCTACAGGATAATTCACAGTCCCCTTGGGCTGGAACCATGTGGTATTGTGTGTTTCAAAAACAAAATCCAAAGTCCGGTACGGCAGGCGACCGTACTGGCAGTCAAACAATTCGTCAGTCGGTCCTGAGTAGATTACAGTGCCGTTGAACGCGCAACCGTCAAAAAATATTTCCCCGGATTCCAGCCGAAGCAGCCTGTGTGCGTCGGAATTGAGACGGAGCTCTATATTGGGATGATTTAACATGCGTTCGAAGAGTGACGTATAGCTCTTTTCTGGGATACCTTGATAAGTGTCCTGAAAGTAGCGGTTATCATAGGAGATAAATACAGGGACGCGTGCGGTAACCAAAGAATCGATTTCGTCAGGAGCCAGTCCCCATTGCTTTTGCGTGTAATATAAAAAGATGTTGTTATAGATGAAATCCGCGATTTCCGCAAGTTCTACATCGGGCTGTTGGCGCAGCTCTAATATGGGTACCTTGCTTCCGAAGCCATAGATGGCGATCAGCTTTTGCTCTATGCGCGCTGATTTGCTCGGCTCAAAGGCCAAATGCAGCGAATTAAGATTAAAAGGGATGGGCATTAGCTGCCCGTGGATATCGCCCACGACCTCGTGGGAGTAATTACGCCACTGTGTGAACCGTGAAAGATAATCGAAGACCCTTTTGCTGTCCGAGTGAAAAATATGGGGACCAAATTGATGAACGAAAACTCCGTTTTCGTTCATACAATCATAAGCATTCCCGCCTATATGGTCGCGCTTTTCAAGGATCAGTACTTTTTTACCGGCCCGTTCCGCCAGTTCACGCGCTATAACCGTACCTGCCATGCCGCAACCGACGACAAGACAATCATACATTTTACTTTTTTCCATGTTTAAATCTACCTTACCTATCATAATATTATCATCATCATCATTTAACTTAATCGCTATATTGGCCACATTCGCATTTTATCATGGCCGAGAATCTTTTCAAGTATAAACTTGAGGAAGTGTTCATCTTGATAACCCTCTAATATTTCTATAATAAACTAAACGTGTTACCGTTTCGTGACCTTCGTATGGAGAATATGTCAAGGCTAATCATACAACTTACTTTTAGTATTGCATACAGAAATGAGAGGCGCATTAAATAAAGATTAGAATTGGATGAGAGAAATTTTAATCTTTATTCCTGTCTGGGGCCGCACGATGGAAAAGCCTATTGATCGATTAAGAAGGACTGGGCGTTTATTTCTTGTATAAGTATCGTGAACACGTGTGAACTTTTCTCATGGGATTTTAATCTTTATCTAATGTAGCTCTCATTTATCTATGCGATACTGAAAAATGGGTTAATATATATGTAGCGACAAAATACATCCTCTCTCTGCGTTAAATATTTGTGTAATACTATGGAGGCTAATCATGAACAAGACGA
>Ga0209123_1001825_pt1 | contig 19605 bp, 17 predicted proteins | sample BarGraIncu00431A_FD_184500 | JGI IMG/M metagenome (GOLD analysis project Ga0209123, IMG submission 184500) | Arctic peat soil microbial communities from Barrow, Alaska, USA - Barrow Graham LP Incubations 004-31A (SPAdes) (version 2) | ecosystem: Environmental > Terrestrial > Soil > Wetlands >... | reverse complement strand
CGCAGCCAAACTGATTGTTGATAATGCTCATAAATACTACTTCGAAGGCGATGATACCGTTTTGCCACGCAGTATCGCTACCCGCGAAGCATTCCTTAATGCCATGACCCTGGATATTGCCATGGGTGGATCAACAAATACTGTTTTACACATTTTGGCGATTGCTCACGAAGCTGAAGTTGAATTGACAATGGACGACATGGATAAACTTTCTCGTGTAACTCCGTGTTTATGCAAAGTGGCTCCTAATTCTCAGAAATACCATATTCAGGACGTGAATCGTGCCGGTGGAATTTTAGGTATTCTTACTGAATTGAGTAAAGGTGGTTTGGTAAATACGTCTGTATATCGCGTTGATGGATTGACATTGGGCGAAGCCATTCAACAATTTGATATTACAGCTTCAACAGTTACTGAAGAGGCTATCAATAAATATAAAAGTGCTCCGGCACATCGTTTTAATTTGGTGATGGGTTCACAAAATGAGCAATACCCGGAATTAGATGGCGACCGAGTCAATGGCTGTATTCGTAGTGTGGAACATGCTTACACAAAAGATGGTGGACTTGGAATTCTTAAAGGGAACATTGCACAGGACGGATGCGTTATTAAAACCGCTGGTGTTGATGAAAGTATTTGGAAATTTACCGGACCTGCTAAAGTGTTTACTTCGCAAGATAGTGCATGCACCGGAATTCTAAGTGGAAAAGTGGTTTCGGGCGATGTAGTGGTGATTACGCACGAAGGACCAAAAGGTGGCCCGGGAATGCAGGAAATGCTTTATCCTACCTCTTATATTAAATCTAAGCATCTTGGAAAAGAATGTGCTTTGATTACTGATGGTCGCTTTTCAGGCGGAACTTCAGGACTATCAATAGGTCACGTTTCACCCGAAGCTGCTTCGGGTGGTAATATCGGATTAATTGAGGATGGTGATATTATTGAAATAGATATTCCAAACCGTTCGATAAATGTAAAAGTGAGCGAAGAGGTTTTATTGCAACGTCGTCAGGCTGAAGAAGCACGTGGCAAGGATGCATTTAAACCAAAAGATAGAACCCGCATCGTGTCCAAAGCATTACGAGCATATGCAAGTATGGTTAGTTCTGCCGATAAGGGAGCGGTAAGAATGATAGATTAGAAGTAATCCCCAATCCCTTAGAGAGGGCTTTTGGTATGGTTGACTACTTTATGATTTGTGAGAAATATGTACATTATACTTTCTTAAGTTCCGTCTGCTGGCGGAGATTTAGAGTCATTTAAATTTTATGGAAACAAAAACTAAAATAACCGGAGCTCATGCATTTATGCAGGCGCTCGTACAAGAAGGCGTTGATACCATCTTTGGTTATCCGGGCGGTGCAATTATGCCTGTTTTCGATGCGCTTTACGATTACGATAAAAATATAAATCATATTCTTACCCGTCACGAACAAGGTGCAACACATGCTGCACAAGGCTATGCGCGTGTTTCAGGTAAAGTGGGTGTTTGTTTGGTTACTTCGGGACCAGCCGCTACTAACGCCATTACCGGAATTGGTGATGCCATGTTGGACAGTACACCGTTAGTGGTTATCACCGGACAAGTTGGTGCTACTCTGTTAGGAACTGATGCTTTTCAGGAAATTGACGTGGTTGGAATTACGCAACCTATTACCAAGTGGGCGTACCAGATTCGTCGTGCCGAAGATATTGCATGGGCGGTGGCTCGTGCATTTTATATCGCCCGCAGTGGTCGTCCGGGACCGGTCGTCCTCGATTTTGCAAAAAATGCACAGATTCAGGAAGTTGAATTTGATTATATACCGTGTACTTTTATTCGTAGTTATATCCCAATCCCAGAGGTTCAACCTTCTCAGATTGAAGCGGCAATTGCATTAATAAATGGAGCTAAGAAACCATTTGCATTGGTTGGTCAGGGCGTGGTGTTAGCAAATGCTGAAGATGAATTGAAAGCGTTTTTGGAAAAAGGAAATATTCCTGCTGCTTGGACCTTGCTTGGTGCCTCGGCTATGTCAACTGATTTTCCATTGAACAAAGGCTTTTTGGGAATGCACGGAAACGTGGCTCCCAACATGAAAACCAACGAATGCGATGTGTTGATTGCTATCGGTATGCGTTTTGATGACCGCGTAACCGGCGACTTGAAAACCTATGCAAAGCAAGCAAAAATCATACATTTAGATATTGACCCAGCGGAAATTGGAAAGAATGTTATTCCCGATGCACCAGTATTAGGTTCGGCTAAAGATACTTTGCCTGCGTTAACAGCTAAGCTGAATGATGCGAAACATCCCGAATGGATTGCTTCGTTTGAAGAATACGAAAAACTCGAATACGATAAAGTAATTCTACGCGAAGTTTATCCGGAATCAGGTGAAATGACAATGGGTGAAGTAATACATAAGATATCCGAAGCTACCGATAATAAAGCCGTTTTGGTAACCGATGTGGGTCAGAACCAAATGATGGCTGCCCGTTATTTTAACTACTCTCAAACCCGCAGTTTGGTAACTTCTGGCGGTTTGGGTACGATGGGATTTGGTATTCCGGCGGCCATGGGTGCTAAAATGGGTGCTCCCGATCGTACGGTTTGTATGTTCAGTGGCGACGGAGGTTTCCAAATGACTATTCAGGAATTGGGCACTATCATGCAGGAACAAATTGGCGTGAAAATGATTATTCTGAATAATCATTTTTTGGGTATGGTACGCCAATGGCAAGAAATGTTTTTCGAAGAGCGTTATTCGTTTACCAATATGATAAATCCGGACTTTGTAGCTATTGCAAAAGCGTATAGGATTGACGGAACGGAGGTTCACAAACGCGAGGAACTTGATGCGGCCATTGCAGATATGCTGAAAGACGACAAGCCTTATTTGTTGGTTGTAAATGTTGAGAAGAAAGGCATGGTATTCCCGATGATTCCTGCCGGCGCATGTGTTACTAACATTTTATTGGGAGATTAAATCATGGAAACTAAATTATATACGATCACCGTTTTTTCGGAAAACACCGTGGGTTTATTGGGGCAGATAACTATTATCTTTACTCGACGAGCTATCAATATAGAAACACTTTCTGTTTCTCCTTCTGCCTTAAAAGGTATTCATAAGTTTACCATTACGCTTTTTGCCACAGAAGATGTCGTTTCTAAAGTGGTGAAACAGATTGATAAACGAATTGATATTTTGAAAGCATATTACAATACCGATGAAGATTTGGTATTCCAGGAAATTGCTTTGTATAAAGTGGCAACTGACAAGTTGTTGGAAAAAGGCTCTATGGAAGATTTAATTCGTAGATATCATATCCGGATTTTAGAGATGAATAGCGATTTTGTGGTTTTACAAAAGACAGGACATTATGATGAGACTCAACATTTATTCGATGAGCTAAGCGAAACAGTTGGTGTATTGCAGTTTATCCGTTCGGGTAGAGTGGCTATAACTAAGTCTAAAGTGGAACGATTGAGCGATATGCTTGAAGGTATCCAGGCAAAATACGGAAACTTATAATCGATAAAATCGGTAGACATGTCATTAAAAAAAACTTATTCATTTAAAATTCAACCTCAATTCGTCGATTTTCAGTTTCGGGTTACAATGGCTGCTTTGGGTGATATTTTACTTACCACGGCCGGATTAAATGCCGATGATAACGGTTTCGGATTGCGCAGATTGCATGAAATGAATAGTGCTTGGGTACTTTCGCGCATGGCCATCGAGATGACTCGTTTTCCGGAGCAGTACGAAACTATTCAGGTGGAAACCTGGGTGGAAGAAGTAGGGCGAGCCAATACCACACGTAATTTTTGTATTCGTGATGAAAAAAACGAAATAATCGGGAATGCATGTTCTGTCTGGGTGTTTTTTGATATGACTACCCGTCGTGCAAAAGACTTACAAACTCTGGATGGCATTCACGATTTTGCTTCTGGTGAATCAGGTCAGATAGAAAAACCCATCAAACTTCATGCTGTTGATGGCGATGAATATGACGGATTTAAAGTGAAATACAGCGATATTGATATAAATGGTCATGTGAATAGTATTCGTTATATTCAATGGATTAGCGATTGTTTTACGTTGAATTGTTACCGTAAATGTCAGGTGAAACGTTTCGAGATAAATTATATGACCGAAATGCTGTTCGACGATTTTGTAGAGATTATCCGGTCTGAAGTAGAACCCGGCGATTTCCATTTCGAGATTCGTAAAGATGATAAAACAGCTTGCAGAGCAAGAGTTGTGTTCTGAATATAAAAAAATAAATAAAACAAATATAAACCAAATTGGTAATGCTTAAACATAAGCGTAAGCTTATATAGAGCTTTAAAATTAGAAAAAATGGCAAATTATTTTAACTCACTTCCTCACCGTCTGAAAGTTCAGGAACTAGGAAAATGTGATTTTATGCAAAACAGCGAATTCGCTGATGGTGTCAAAAAATTGATTGGCAAAAAAATCGTGATCATCGGTTGTGGTGCACAAGGATTGGCTCAAGGTCAAAACATGCGCGACAGTGGTTTGGACGTTTCTTACGCCTTGCGTCAGGAAGCTATTGATAACAAAAGAGCATCTTTTGTAAATGCTACAGAGAATGGTTTTGTTGTGGGTACTTTCGAAGAATTGATTCCTACAGCTGATTTAGTTTCAAACTTGGCTCCGGACAAACAACATACTTCTGTTGTTAACGCTGTGGTTCCATTGATGAAAAAAGGTGCTACTTTGTCTTATTCTCACGGTTTCAATATCGTGGAAGAAGGTACGCAAATCCGCAAAGACCTTACAGTGGTAATGATTGCTCCAAAATCACCGGCTTCTGAAGTTCGTGCTGAATACCTTCGTGGCTTTGGTGTTCCTACACTTATTGCTGTACATGCTGACAACAATCCTAATGGTGATGGACTGGAAATTGCCAAAGCTTATTGCGTAGGAACAGGCGGTCACAAAGCAGGTGTATTGCTTTCTTCATTTGTAGCTGAGGTAAAATCAGATTTGATGGGTGAGCAAACTATTCTTTGCGGTTTATTGCAAACTGGTTCTATTCTTTCTTTCAACAAAATGGTTGAAAAAGGAATTGATAAAGGTTATGCTTCTAAATTGGTTCAATACGGTTGGGAAGTAGTCACTGAAGCATTGAAAATCGGTGGTATCACTCACATGATGGATCGTTTGTCAAACCCTGCTAAAGTTGAAGCTTTCAAATTGGCTGAGGAGTTGAAAGACATTATGCGTCCTTTGTTCCTGAAACACATGGATGATATTTTGTCGGGCGAATTTTCACGCATCATGATGGAAGACTGGGCTGCCGGCGACAAAAACCTATTAGCTTGGCGTGCTGCTACAGGCGAAACTGAATTCGAAAAAACTCCTGCCGGAGCAGTTGAAATTTCAGAACAAGAATACTTCGATAACGCTACCTTGATGGTTGCATTTGTAAAAGCAGGTGTTGAGTCGGCTTACGAATCGATGACTTGCTCGGGTATCAAAAACGAATCGGCTTACTACGAGTCATTGCACGAAACTCCACTTATTGCAAATACTATTGCCCGCAAGAAATTGTATGAAATGAACCGCGTAATTTCTGATACTGCAGAGTACGGTTGTTATTTGTTCGATCACGCATGTAAACCGCTGTTGGCTGACTTTATGAAGAAAGTGGATACTAACATTATTGGTAAAAACTTCAATGCCACCAGCAACGGTCGAGTTGATAACTTCGAATTGGTAAAAGTAAATGCTGCTATTCGTAATCACTCAGTAGAAATTTGTGGCGCTGAACTTCGTGCTGCTATGACTGCAATGAAGAAAATTGTAGAATAATATTGTAAAATAATATTGTAGAGGCGCAAAGCCTTGCGCCTCTACGTAACAATAAAAACAACAAGAGCTGTTTCCCAAAAGGAGATAGCTCTTGTTGTTTTTAAGCGAAAAATCGTATCTTCGTTGCAAATCGTTTACATCGTCGTAATCAAAATGAAGGTTGGAGTTCATTAAACCATTTCTGTTTGGTGAAGTCTAAGCACTGCAATCGTTTTTACAAAACGATTCTAGGATAATCTATATTCATGAAAAACATCATTGTTATGAAGAAAATAAATCGGTATTTAATCGTTATCACAGCTTTTATTTTTATTTCTGTAGCAGCATTTGCTCAAGCACTTTTACAGACAGGAGGGAAGAAGATGCCCCTGAGCTGGATTGATAAAGATACTCATCACAAAGTCGTTCGACTTACTCAGCGCGATGGCAACAGTGCCAGCTTTTATTTTCACAACAATCCTTTTATTACCGGACTGGGCAAGGAAGGTGATCGGATGGTGTTTTACGGAAATGATGTGTATAAAAGCGATGGAGTAGGGATGCAGTTATTTACAGTAAACTTGTCGAATTATAAAATTACACAGTTGACGGACGGTAAGTTTCAGAAAAAAGGCGAAATTGTAGCCAAAAAGGAACATAAGGTTTATTATCAGGTTAATGATTCAGTTTTCGGTACGAATATCGATACAAAGAAAACCAGTTTGGTGTATGTGTTCCCTGCCAATTTCAAAGCAAATATCACTACTCTGAATGCTGATGAATCTTTGTTGGGTGGAGCATGGTCGACGGATGCAGAAAAAGAAATCTCACGTGCAAATCCCGCCAAACATGATTATTTCAATAAAATCTACGACTCCAGGTTACCACGAACTTTGTTTACTGTTAATGTAAAAACAAAGGGATTAACCAAAATATTTACCGACTCGGCATGGTTGAACCATGTACAATTTTCGCCAACCGACCCCAAATTATTAATGTTCTGTCATGAGGGACCATGGCATAAAGTAGACCGGATTTGGACTATCAATATCGATTCGAAAGAAATAAAGCTGATGCACAAGCGCACCATGGATATGGAGATTGCCGGACATGAATGGTTTAGTCCAGATGGAAAGATTATCTGGTATGATCTTCAACAACCACGCGGACAACGTTTTTTTGTTTGTGGAACGGATGTGAAAACAGGAGTAGAAACAAAATATGAATTCCCCAGAGATCAATGGAGTGTGCATTATACCATTTCGCCTGATCAAAAGCGGTTCGCCGGCGATGGAGGAGATTCAACGTCGGTGGCTAAAGCTCCAAATGGCAAATGGATTAATTTATTTACCCCCGAAGGCAATCGCTTTAAATACGAGCATTTGGTAAATATGAAGTATCACCAATATAAACTGGAACCCAATGTGCACTTTTCGCCCGATGAGAAATGGATTATATTCAGAGCAAATTTTGAAGGATTCGAGAGCGTTTATGCAGTGGAAATTGCCAAAACTATTTTGAAGAAATAACTGTAACTATTGATAAATAAGAGCTGCTTCCGCAATGGAGGCAGCTCTTGTTTGTATGCGTACTTTTCGCAAAGGCTAAAAATGAAGAGTGCTTGCGGTACGTGCGATTTGGTAAATCATTTTACATTTGACCTTGCGCTGTTTACGCAAGGTTAAATAACTTAACATTCTACCTTGCGTAACAAACGCTTTGGCGAATCATTTAATAATCGACTTTGCGTAAAGAACGCTTTGGCGAATTGTTTGACAAACAGGCTTGCGGTACGTGCAATTGTCCAAAATGATTTATAATTGAGCTTGCGTAAAAAACGCAAGGAAGAAAAAGCTAAGATGCAATCATCTATAGCGCCAAATCAATTATTGTTTTGAATTTTCTACATCCGCTCTTATTTCATTTATAATTTGAATTAGGGGGATGTTCGTTTTCTCTGCAATTAAGCGACAGTCCTCATATTCGGGTGTAAACTTAAGGAGCTTACCATTTCTAAAAGCATATTTTACAGTAATCACACCATAGCTAGTCGTTACTTTTTTAAATTCACGCTGCAATTCTTCGCGTTCTACTTTATACTTTCTAATGCCTAGAGTACTTGTTTCCGTAAAAAGGATTTCTTCTAATTGCTCTACCACTTCTTCGTTGCACAATACGCTCAGTATATTGGCCGGCCGATTTTTCTTCATTATTATCGGCGTAACGAACACATCCAAAGCCTTATTGTCGAGTAATTTTGGAAATAAATACGAGTAAATCTCCGGATTCATATTGTCGATATTCGTTTCCAGCATGGTCAGTGTACTAGGACTTTTTTTTTCACCTACTATCACTCGCAGCACATTGGGTGTTTCCATGTCTCGTTTGCCCAGACCGTATCCTATTTTTTCGATAATAAACTCGGGCAGGCTTCCAAATTCACTACAAAGTGCTTTTAGGATTGCTGCACCGGTAGGAGTTGTTAGTTCTTTTTTAGCGTTTTTGCTATAAACAGGCACTCCCTTTAGTATCTCAAGTGTAGCGGGAGCGGGGACGGGGAAAACTCCATGCTCACAATGTACGAATCCGCTGCCCAGGTTAATCTCCGAACATTGAATTTCATCAATTTGCAACATTTCCACACAAATAGCCGCACCGATAATATCCATAATGGAATCCACTGCACCCACTTCGTGAAAATGGACTTCATCTATCGTTTTTGCATGGATTTTAGCTTCAGCCTCTGCCACAATGTAAAAAATCTTTTTACTGGCTGTTTTTACGTATTCACTTAAATCGCTGCTATCAATTATTTTGTAAATGTCCGACAAGTTGCGGGTGTGCGCATGATCATGAGGTTTTTCGGCGTGATGATGCTCATGCGTATGTTCATGTTCATGCGAATGCTCGTGATGGTGCTCATGCGTGTGTTCATGTTGGTGATTGTGATCATCTTCGTGTTCATGAGTATGTTCTTCGTGACTGTGTTCTTGATGTATGAGATGCACCGTGAAATCAGTTCCCGAGATGCCTTTTTTCAACCCTTTTTTTATCTCTATTTCGAATTCGTCGAGATGTATTTTGTTTAGTTCAGCTAAGAATAGATCCTGGTCAATGCCCAGATCCAATAATGCCCCGATGGTCATATCGCCGCTTATGCCCGAGAAACAGTCGAAATATAGAATGCGCTTTTCCATTTGTTTATTTTTTACTACCTACTACTACCAATTACTTACTATTTAACTCTATTTGTCTGATAATGGTCGAAGCCATAAATCCTGCACCAAATCCATTATCGATGTTTACCACTGCTACACCACTTGCACAGCTATTGAGCATGGCCAGTAAAGCAGCCAATCCGCCAAAGTTAGCACCGTAACCAATGCTGGTGGGAACTGCAATTACAGGTTTATCGGTCAGGCCACCCAATACACTCGGTAAAGCACCTTCCATGCCCGCTACCGCAATAATGACCTGTACGCTATCCAATCGGTGTAGGTTGGCAAGCAAACGGTGAATGCCAGCTACGCCTACATCATAGAGTCGCTCCACTGTGCAACCTAACTTTTCGGCAGTGACCACCGCCTCTTCAGCCACCGGAATATCCGATGTGCCACCGGTTACTACCAATATGCGCGATTTACTTTTAGCGATTTCTTTTTGTTGAATAAAAATGGTGCGCGCTTCGGGATAGTACTCCATGTTAGGATGCAAATCTTTGATAGCTTCATAAACTGATTTCTCAGCTCTGCTGGCCATGATATTAGTACCCTTTGCCAGCAATCGTTCCACTATGCCGCGTATTTGTTCGATGGTTTTTCCCGGGCAAAAAATAACTTCAGGATAACCGGTTCGTATCTCGCGATGATGATCTACTTTAGCGTACCCCAAATCTTCGAACGGAAGCTGTTTGAGCTGATCCACAGCTTGTCCAAGTTCCAGATTTCCGTCTTTTACGTTTTTGAGTAATTCAAGGATTTGATTTTCGGTCATACTGTTACTTCTTTTCAATTACACGGTTTAAACTTCCGGTTATATATCCTTCCATTTCAAGACAAACATATTGATAACCATAGGACTTCAATTGTTTGGAAATAGTATCGAGCATTTTTTCATCAAATAGTTTGGTACGTTCTTCGGGACTCACCTCAATACGCGCTATATCTCCATGACTTCGCACCCGGAACTGAATAAATCCCAGCGTGCGCATATAGTCTTCCGATTTATCAATTCGGGTCAATTTTTCGATGGTAATACGTTCGCCGTACGGAATGCGGGAACCAAGGCAGGCCAGTGCCGGTTTGTTCCAGGTACGCAATCCAAGCTCGTGCGACAATTCGCGAATATCACTTTTTGTCAAACCTGCCAATCGCAACGGACTAATTACTTTTAATTCCGATAAGGCCTGTAATCCTGGACGGTAGTCGGACATGTCATCCACATTTGAACCATCAAATACAATCGTTATCTTTTCTTCATGCGCTTTTTCGAGTATGCGGGTAAACTCCACTTTTTTGCAGTGGTAGCATCTGTTTACTGGGTTGGCCAGTACTTCATCTTCTATCTCATCGTCATTAATCATATAATGAGTAATGCCTATTTCTTTTGCCAAGTCCTCGGCATCTTTCATTTCCGATTGTGCGTTCATTGGCGAAACCAGTGTAATGGCTATCGAATTTTCCTTCAGCACGTCGAAAGCCACTTTAGAAAGCAAGGTGCTGTCCACACCGCCAGAATACGCCACCGCCGCTTTGCCGGTTTCGGCTATTATCGTTTTTAGTTTTTCATATTTATCTAGTAATTCCATGATGTATTTATTTAAAAACTTATTGTTTAGAGAATGATTGTTGAACACTGAGGTTGATTTATAAACTCATGAACTGTATGGCTATTCCACTAAAAAAGATAGCGCTTCCGGCCAATGCATGAGTGTATTTTTCTAATTTTTCGAGTTTCACAAAACTTATTCCGGTAGTGGTCAATAACACGATGGTGGTCATGGTGGCAATAGTTACAAGGCTAAAAACAGTTGTAACACTTACTACGCCCAGCACGCTGTGTTGTAAAGCTGGGAACATGAGTAATGGAATGAGTGGTTCGCAGGGACCAAAGACAAAAATGACAAATAGTATCCAGGGTGTTAGATTTTTATATTCAATTTTCTCGATGCTTTCCGTTCTTTCTTCGGTGTGAGGATGTGTATGATCAACAAAATGAGTATGCTCGTGAACGTGTTTTTTGCCGTTGAGGTGAAAGTGTGCATGCGTATGAGGCTTATTGTTCAAAGCTCGTCTCAATCCCCAAACTGCATACGCCAATCCGAAACCAATAAAAAGCCATCCGGCAATGTTCCCTCTGAATGACTCAAAGGCTTCCAATTTCGAAAGTGCTACTCCTGCCGCTATTCCCATAAACCCAATAATTACCGAACTTCCTACATGCCCAATACCACAAAGAATAGTAATCCAAATGGTTTTGATCTTGCTCCATTTTCGAGCTTTGGAAAGCACTACGAATGGTAAATAATGATCGGGCCCTAAAAGCGTATGCATAAAACCCAGCGATGCTGCAGTGAGGCTTAAAATGGCAATTTCTGAATTCATATTTTTGAGTTGACAGTTGATAATTGATAGTTGAAAAACGGATACAGAATTCTCTTATGTGTTATTCAGCTTTACTCATAATTAATTTTCCATGTTCAATGCCTTTGATACCTATAAGACTATCCGATAGTTCGGTTAATTGGTAGGAAGCACCTTTTACTGCTATAATTTCGAGAATTTTATCCGAGTTGATGTAGAAATACTGAACAGAAAGAATGACATCAATATAGTTTTTCTGGATTTCAGAAAGTTTGTTCCTGACATCGTTCTTGTTAGAATCGTATCTGAGAATGATGGCACCTGCTACTATGTGGTTGCATTTCCATTTGCTCTCTACAATATTTTTTTCAATCAAGTGTCTGATGGCCTGCGATCTGTTGGGGAATTTGTTTTCCTGAACATACTCATCAAGCGCGTCTAATAAATCGCTTTCAAGCGAAACTCCAAAACGTGTTACCGACATCGTGTTACTATTTTATAAATTAGTGGCACAAATATACATAAATACTTGGGTGTTTAGTCGTTTTGAATAGAAATATTAGTTTCTCTTATTAGTTGTTCGAAACGGATAAAGAGTACTTGCAGTACTGCCTGTTAAATCAGCTCTTATGAAAGATATATTCTGTGGGTGGAGTGGCTAAATGTGTTTTGAAAATTGCTGTAGCTAGTAACTCTAGTGGATTTATTAAAGGGGGGGCAAGAGGGGAAACAAAATCGGCTGAACAACTTTTTAGATGAGTTCAGCCGAGAATGATTTAATGAAATGAAATTTATGAATAAATTTGAAAGTAAAACGTTCTTATTATTCATTCTTCTTCTTATGCTTCAATATTAGCCTTTTGCCAAAGTGCGCGCGAAGTCTGTTGAGATGTGAATCATTCTCATTGTCTTTATCTATTCCAAAAATAATGAGTCTTGGTTCAAAATCTATTGACATCTTCTTTTCAATAAAATCAAAATCTGTAATGCCTCTATAAGCTAATATATGTAAATCTATTAAGTTCTGAATCACACAGTTATAAGATTTAATTATCTCATTTTCGTGTTCATGCAATGCTTTTTCATATCTGGTAATTTGCTCTATAACTCTAGGTGTTATTCTCGAACGGATTTCAGGATTGGAGAAATGTTTTGCTTCATAGAACACTAATTTTGTTTCACGTTTATCGTCAGAATATTCCAAAGTTACATAATCAATTGATGATACTTCGTAATCAGATTTTTTTATCGGTTTTTCAATTAGATTCTTTACTAAAGTGATTTCAACGTCCAGAACTAGTAAGGATTTCTCATTGTTTAGTATCTCGGCGTATGATTCTCGTTTTTCTGTTCCAACATATGAATTAACGTTATCTTTGATTAGTTCAATGTCAGATAATGGTTTTATTTTAGATTTTTCATTTATGATATTACCATCTTCTGAAGTAAAATATCCTTCTTCATTAACGCCTAGATATTTCTTGTGTGTCTTTCCTCTAACCTTCTTCTTATTGAAGTCTAATTTGCAAATACTTTGTCCATTGTAGTACACATTCAGATATTTATCTCTGATTGCAATAAATAGTTCTTGGTGGTTTACCATTTTATACCAAAAACTATTTTTGTCATTATATAAATCGTTTAAGGCATTTATAAAATCAGGATTTATAATTCCGCGATTAAACTTATTCATAACTTATGATTTTTACAAATAATATTCTTTTCCATCTTCCCAAAGATTTATATTATCGAAACCCTCCTTTTCAAAAACTTCTTTGAACTTTTGAGGATATGCAGTATGAATTGGAACAATTTTATTTGAATTAATGGCTTTTGCAAAACGAATCAAATCAGAAACTGTAGCATGTCCACTTGTATGAATAGCTTTAAAGTTGATATCATTGTCTTTTTTTAATGCATTAATGTAGTCCGAGCTATAGGTTTTATGTTCTTCAAGCAAATAACCTTCCCACTGAGAATAAATAATATTTATTGTCCCTTTATTTTTTAATTGATTTACTAATTTCTCATTTGGACAGCGTACAAAGTAAACGAAATCAGACGGGTTTTGGAAAATGGTATTATCTATACTTTGAAGCATAATTTTGTTGCGAAAATCTTCAAATGTTTTGTCCGTTATTCTCTCTAATTGCCCCGGATGCTTGTATACTTTTATTTCTTTCCAGTTGATGGTGGGTGAGTTGCTTGATTTCTTAGCTACCAGCTCTAAAATCCAAGCAGTGTAAATGTCAATTACTAGATATTTTTGTGCTCTCTTACAAGCCTTAAAGACAGACACAAAACGGTCGATATTTTGTGCAGAACTAATTACAAAAGATAAATTTTGTTGAAATTTTATTGTATTGTAAATTGCTTCTTCTACGCTAATCTCAGTAGTGTAAAGGTGATTTGTTCGTTCAATCATTGTTCCTTCAACAAATAGCAAGTCAATATCTTTAGGCGGGTTTTCAATTAGTTTTTGGTAAACAATGTTTTTTCTTCCCGTTGCTCTAAAATCTCCACTATAAAATATGCGTTTCCCATCTGCTTCGATTAAAAAAGAGAAAGCTTCAGGTGTGGAATGATCAACTAAAAATGGAGTAACCGAAAAGGTGTTGTCAATAGAAAATTTTTTCCAGGGTTCAATAATATTGAAGTTTCCTTTTGATACTGCAATGTTTCTAAATATTTTCGTTGCATTGATTAGGTCAAGTGAAATTTGGCCAATGAATATTGGAACTTCTACTCTAATATTCTCCATTAATCCAAAGTGGTCTTGATGAGGATGTGAAATCAAAAGTGCATCTACTTTGTTTTGCACATATTCAATATCTGGATTTATATCATCAAGTGGAGTTCCAAGATCAATCCAAATAATTTTTCCATTTGCAGCTTTTAATTCTAAGCAAGTACCTCCAATTTCTTTAGTACCCCTGTATATTTTAGCGATCATTGAGTAGAACTATATTTAGATAATGTTTTCTGAAAACTACCAACTATTTTTTTAATCAATCTCCAGATTAAGACCATCACGCAGCTTGGCTAAAGCGGGATTTTGTTCGGTCATTAATCTGAACCTGTCTTCGGGCGAAGTGCCGCGTGTTCTCTCAGTTTCCTCCACCATTTTTATATTCATGGAGATAGAGGAATTCTGAAGTTGATTTCGCAAGAAAACCACTATGTCTGGTTTGAGGCGATTAAATTCTTTTTCTTGTGAGTTATTATTAACCGTTATCTCGAAGGTTTTTTCCGACAGTAAGTTGGGCCTATTGCTTAGAATAAAGCTTATAAGTCGGGTTTGTTCGGGGATGGTATCTGCAAATCTACGCCATGCTATTTCCAATTCGTCTTCTGTAAACGGTTTGTTTTGGATAACTCTGGCTTCTATTTTTACTTCGCCGGTTTCGGAAGTTTGAGTTGTGTTCACCACGATTGGGGCAGTGATGGAGATACTTCCCGGACGTTGGAATGATGGACGAGGTTCTGCAGCTGCAGTTGCTTTTACCGGCTGACTAATTGTAACAGCATGAGTTGGGGTGGGAGCAGTTGCTACCGGAGTTGAGATGTTGTCAGCCGACACGTCAACCGATATTTTTTGTATCGGTGCCGGACGTTCATCGTCATTTATAGATTTTTTTTTTTCATCCGTCAGTTGGCACAGACGAATTAAAGCGAGCTCTACAAGAAGCCGTTTATTTTTACTAAGTCGATAATCGATATCGCAGTCGTTGGCAATTTTCAGTGCCTGAAACAGAAATTCTGGAGTACAACCCAGCGCTTGTGCTTTGTAACGTTCGCCAATTCCAGCACCTACTTCGAGCAATTCTATTGTTTGTGGATCTTTGCTTACCAATACGTCGCGCAAGTGCGAACTCAGGCCGGTAATGAAATGATGCGCATCGAAACCTTTGTTCAGTACTTCGTTGAAAATAAGTAACGATTGGCTTACTTCACCTTTCAAAAAGCCCTCCACCAAACGGAAATAGTATTCGTAATCAAGTACGTTTAAGTTGTCGATTACGCCCTGATAGGTAATATTGTTCCCACAAAAACTAACCAACTGGTCAAAAATGGACAAGGCATCACGCATTCCTCCATCGCTTTTTTGCGCTACCACGCTTAAACCGTTTACATCTACAGTTACGCCTTCTTTTTCAGCTACCATCTGCAAATGTTTCACGGTGTCGGCCACGGTGATTCGGTTGAAATCGTAAATCTGACAACGTGAAAGTATGGTGGGGATGATTTTATGTTTTTCGGTAGTAGCCAAAATAAAAATGGCATGTGCCGGTGGTTCTTCAAGTGTTTTGAGGAAGGCATTAAAAGCACCTTGCGACAGCATGTGAACCTCATCAATGATGTACACACTGTATTTCCCGATTTGCGGCGGGATGCGCACCTGGTCGATGAGTGAACGAATGTCGTCCACACCATTGTTCGAAGCTGCATCCAACTCGTGAATATTATAGGAACGTTGATCGTTGAACGAAACGCACGATTCACACTCATTACAAGCTTCGTATTCGGAAGTTAAGTTTTGACAGTTTATTGTTTTTGCAAAAATACGGGCGCAAGTAGTTTTTCCCACACCACGCGGTCCGCAAAACAAATAGGCATGTGCCAAATGATTGCTTTTTATTGCGTTTTTGAGGGTGATAGTCAAAGCAGATTGACCTACCACCGAATTGAATGTGGAAGGACGATATTTGCGTGCCGAAACAATAAAATTATCCATAAGGGAGAATGACAAGGAATTAGTTTGAAGCATCAGCGTAGATAAAATGAGCAGTGTTAGATAATTAAAACCAACTCCTCTTGACTCTTGACTTTACGTGCTTTAGTGTGCAAATATACTGAAAAAAAACTAGACATCAACAAAAAAAAAGATTTCTCAAAAAAAAGAAGGTTCATGAAAAAATGCGTACCTTTGTCATTCATTTTCGTTTAGAATCAACAATTATTAGTCTTTAATTTCTTGCTAGTTATGTCAATCCCTGAAACAAAACCCGGTAAATTTAAATCGCTACTTTTGAATAAGTACCTGATTGTATTTTTGTCGTTTGCTGTTTTTGTGACCTTTTTCGACGAGCATAATTTGATTCAGCGCTGGAAGATGAGTCGGAAAATAAGCCAGTTGCAAGAGGAACTGAAATTCTATCAGGAAGAAATAAAAACGACGCGACAAAAAAAGAATGAATTGCAGTCGAGCGACCAGAACCTGGAAAAATTTGCTCGTGAGCAATATTTTATGAAAAAAGAAAATGAAGATATTTTTATAATTAAAGAATAATGCAGAAACAACTCTCTCCATACATTTACCTTGCCGGTAGTGCAGTCACTTTCATGGGTGCGGTGGCTCAACTTTTAGAAATCAACTACGCACCTTATATTTTTTCGGTTGGTGCTGCACTTCTTATTTATGTACAGATAAAAAATTTTATTGATAAAGGAAAAGCATACTCTCGCACCATGCGTTTTGCACGAATTGGATTGTTTACAAGTCTTTTGTTGGCACTTGCCGCTTATTTTATGTTTACGGCCTCCAATTTGTGGGTGATTGCAGTTCTTATTTATGCACTTTCATCACTTTATCACTCGTTTAGGGGAAACTACTAAGCAAGTATATTCCTCCATTCTCTTATAAAACAAAGGTCGCGATATGAATTCATATCGCGACCTTTGTTTTATATCTATTTTGACAAGGAAAGATTATTTAAAAATCTTTCTGTTGTTAAGTTCTTGTTGGTATTTCTTTGCATTTTTGCTGTGCTCTTCCCAGGTTGAAGCAAATTTATGTTCACCATTCAAAGTTTCAGAAGCACACATGTAAATATAATTGTGGTGCGTATAGTTCAGTACCGCATCAATACCATTTGGTGTGGCAACACGTATTGGACCCGGAGGTAAACCAATGTTTTTATAGGTGTTGTAAGGCGAATTGATACGTAAATGTCCAAAAAGTATACGTTTAAGACCGAAATCGCGAAGGGCAAATTTTACAGTAGGATCGGCTTGTAATGGCATACCGGTTTTGTAGCGGTTAATGTAAAGACCTGCTACCATAGGGCGGTCTTTTTTGTTGTTTGTTTCTTCTTCCACGATGGATGCCAGTGTGCTGACTTCGCTTTGTGTAAATGGAATGGCAGCAGCTTTCGCTTTGCGCTCATCAGTCCAGAAAGTGTTGTATTCTCTGTTCATTCGTTCAAACAGCGCTTTTGCATTCGTATTCCAAAAAACCTCGTAAGTATTTGGTATGAAGAGTGAAATAGACGTGTTTGGGTTTAAATGATAAGTGGCCAGAAATGCACTGTCGTTCAGTAGGTTCAGAATACTGGTCGAATCGGCCATCAATTGCTCACTCAGACGTGCTGCTAGTTGCTCTTTGGTTCGAATGTTGTTGAAGCTAAGCTGAACCGGCGTTTGACGTCCACTGCGCAAAATACGCACCAGTTGGAAGTTATTCATGCCCGATTTAAATTCATAGCGTCCTGGACGAACTTTGTCGCCGTAGTGCAATAGGCTTGCTACCTGACGAAAAGCAGAAGTGTTGGTCACTGTAGCTTTCTTTTCCAGGAGGGTTATAACGTCTTCAAATTTGCTACTGTCTGGTAAACATAAGTATGCTTTCTTCTCTGATTTTGGAAAAATGTTAGGCATAAACAAGATATAAGCAAAGTAAAGCACAACCGCGAGTAGGGCATAGCCAATCCATTTTACCGGTTTACTTATTGCTTTCGATTTTTTCGTTTTCTTTGGTTTTGTAGTCATGATATTGTATTTTTGAATCGTTTCGTGAGTGCAAAAATAGGCAAATGTTTCGACATATGTAAAAAAGAAACCCGAATTCAAATTATTTTCACTTGTTTTCCGAGTCTAAAATACAGAAATTCAATAACTAGAAAATTATGAATTATGAATTATGAATTATGAATTATGAAATGGGTTGTATAATTGGAAAGTCTTTTCTATCTTTGCACTCGCTAAAGCAAAAAAGTCAGGAAGTTTGGGTGAGTGGCTGAAACCACCAGTTTGCTAAACTGACGTACGGGCAACCGTACCACGAGTTCGAATCTCGTAGCTTCCGCTAAAAGTGAAAAAGAGACCTAAACGGGTCTCTTTTTTTTTGCCCAAAAGCCAAACGATTGCCCGTCCATAACTTTGGCAAACAACAGATAATCAAACAATTTACATTTAATTTACTGACCAGAATAATGTTGTCGACTATAATGTTGGCAAAATAATTTGGCGATAAATTATGGCAAAATTTGCTTCATAATATGCTACCACTTTTTTTCAAATGCTACCACATGAAAGTGCTGAGAATTAATTAGTTATTCATTTAAAAAATTAATCATCATGTATCAAACAATTTCATTACGTTTTATGGTCGCATCTTCAAGAGCTGGTAGAGATGGTTCTGCTCCTTTATTAATGAGTATTATTGTCAATAGCAAAAGAGTCTGCATTCAACTACAAAAGAAGTTGAAACCAACCGAGTTTAATAATAAAACTCAACTTTCAACTATTGGAGATGTAAACAATTACATTAATGTTGTACGTTCAAGGATAATGGAAATCCAAACAGACCTTTTTGCTCAAAAAATCACAATCACTGCTCAAAAAATCAAAAATGTTTTCAATGGGATACAAACAAATAAACAATGGGGACTTATAGAATTATATGAGCAACACAATTCGGATTTAAAAAAGATGATTGGAGTAACGATTGGGAAAAATACTCATGATAAACATGAATTTCTAATAAATTACCTCAAAAATTACCTCAAAAATATTGACAGACCTATTGAAGATCTTAATACGTCCTTCATTAATGGATTTTATGCCTATTTAAGGCATGATATAAAGCAACAACACAATACTGCCATCGGTTATATGAAAAAGCTAAGAATAATATTTAATATGGCTTTAAATGACAATCTAAGTAATAAGAATAATATAATGTCGTATTTATTTGGCAATGTCACAAAATAATAGTATATTTATCTTATAATGAGATATATAACACTGAAAACAGAAGAAATAGAAGCATTAGAACTGCTCTTAAAAACGAGTATTAATAATACTATACGAAAACGTAGTCAATGCCTTCTCTTATCACACCAAAAACGAACGATAATAGACCTTTCGGCGGTTTTTGGTGTAAGTCGCAGAACTATCGAACGGTGGTTTGATAGTTGGGTTTTAAAAGGTGTCGA
>Ga0209123_1001823_pt1 | contig 19621 bp, 13 predicted proteins | sample BarGraIncu00431A_FD_184500 | JGI IMG/M metagenome (GOLD analysis project Ga0209123, IMG submission 184500) | Arctic peat soil microbial communities from Barrow, Alaska, USA - Barrow Graham LP Incubations 004-31A (SPAdes) (version 2) | ecosystem: Environmental > Terrestrial > Soil > Wetlands >... | reverse complement strand
GTTAGCCAGGAATTCCGCCATCGCGCAGGCTTGCCTGAGCGGCACCACCGTCCCCCCCAGGGAATCGAAAATTACCTGCAAGGACGGGACTCAGCGCCACGTCATCATCAATACCCGCTTTGCCCTGGGGCGCACGGTGGAGATTTTCACCGACATCACCGAGCGCGAGCAGTTCCTGCACCAGTTCCAGAAGGTGGAGAAGCTGGAATCTCTCGGTGTGCTGGCAGGCGGCATAGCCCACGACTTCAACAATATCCTGACCGGCATCATGGGGAACATCTCGTTTGCCCGAAGCTTCCTCGACGAGAACCACAAGGCGGCGGGGCTCCTGGTGAACGCCGAGCAGGCGGCCAGCCGGGCAGCCGATCTCGCCCACCAGCTGCTGACCTTCGCCAAGGGGGGGCAGCCGGTAAAAAAAACGGTTTCCGTCTGGCACATCCTGAAGGAGTCCTCCTCCTTCGTGCTGCACGGCTCCAACGTGTCAAGCGACATCCAGATTCCGGAGGATCTTCCCGACCTCGAGGTGGACGAGGGGCAGATAAGCCAGGTGATCAACAACATCATCATCAACGCCTCACAGGCCATGCCGGGCGGCGGAACGATCGTCGTCAGGGCGGGAAGCGTCGCCGTCGAGGCGACCAACGTTATGGGGCTTTCCCCCGGCGCTTACGTCAGGCTGGAGGTGACCGATACGGGATGCGGGATTTCCGAGGAGGACCAGAAAAGGATTTTCGACCCCTATTTCACCACAAAGAGCGGCGGCAGCGGTCTGGGCCTCGCCTCGGTCCACTCCATCGTGACCAGGCACGGGGGGTATATCGGCGTCAATTCCGCCGTCGGCATCGGGACCAGCTTCGAGCTGCTGCTCCCTGCCAGCGACAGGAAGGCGAGCCATGACGAGAGCGTCCCGGAACCGGTGGCGTTCGGCTCTTCCCGTGATTTTTCGGTGCTGGTGATGGACGACGAGGAAATGATTCGCGGGATGACGACCGACATGATCCAGACCCTGGGTTACCGGGTGCAGAGCTGCCGGGACGGCGCCGAGGCGATCGCCCTTTATCAGGCCGCCAGGAAAGCCGGTACGCCCTTCTCGGCAGTCATCATGGACCTGACCATTCCGGGAGGCATGGGGGGGATGGAGGCGGCGCGCCAGATCAGGGCCATCGATGGCGCAGCCCGTCTCATCGTGTCGAGCGGCTACTCGACCGACCCCATCATGGCCGAGTTCGGCTCCTTCGGCTTTTGCGCCACGCTGATGAAGCCGTACACCCTGGCGGAAATCATGAAGACGCTGAGTTCCGTTTTGCCGCAGGAGTGAACGGGGGCCGGGTAACTAGGTCACCTTGCGGCCAATGGCGACAGTGCTGCAAACGGCGACGGTGCTGAGACGCATGCAATGCGTCTCTACTCTTGGATTAGATGCTGCTAGACTGGGGCGACATGCTGAGACGCATGCAATGCGTCTCTACTCCTGCTATTAGATACTACTTCACTCATGTAGAGACGCATTGCATGCGTCTCCTTTACCTGGTCACGCTTAGCTCAACTAGGGTCGGCAGCGCTGAGACGCATGCAATGCGTCTCTACCTGATGGCGTTCGTTGACAACATTAAACCAGACGCTTGCCACGCGCTGTTACCCGCCGCTTTCCGACTCCGCCGCCAGTTGCACGTATTTCTTCACGGTACGCCGGTCCAGCTGCGTTCGTCGCGACACCTCTTCGTAGCTGCCGAAACGCTCGTAGAGCGCATCACAATAGCCCGCCAGCAGCGCCTCTGCGTTCAAGCTCCCCTCCCGTATCCCCCGTGCCCAGCGTCCCTCCGCGTCCGGCTGCGGCCCCTCTTTCCTCAAGGGGACGCTCCCCATATGGGGCCTCAAGGGGACTGTCCCCGTACGGGGCCTGTCCCCCTGATAACTCCCTGTCAGCAGAATCCTTTTCACTGCCTGCTCCAGCTCCCTTACGTTTCCCGGCCAGGGATACTGCGACCCCAGGGCCAGGCTGAGCTTCTTTTTGACCAGCAGCTTGTCCTGATCCAGGGTTTCGCCTGCCAGGCGGAGCAGTATGCTGTCCAGCAGGGTGTCCAGTTCGGCCGGGTCTTCGCGCAGGCGCTGCGCCAGCGGCGGCAGGGTGATGACGTCGGAACAAAGGCGATAGTAGAGGTCGTCCCGGAACTGCCCGGTCCTGATCAACTCGTCGAGGGGCCGGTTGGTGGCGGCGATGATGCGCCCGCTGAAACGCCGCGCCTCGTGGCTTCCCACCGGAAAGAAGATCCGTTCCTGCAGCACCTGGAGCAGCTTGATCTGCACCGGAATGCCGATGTCGCCGATCTCGTCGAGAAAGATCACCCCGTGCGGGGCACAACGGCTGAAAAGCCCGTCGTGCTGCTCACCGGCGCCGGTAAATGCCCCTTTCCGGTGACCGAAAAGCTCGGATTCCAGCACCCCCTCGGAATACTGGGACAGGTTGATGGCGACGAAGTTGCGGGTGAAACTCTCACTGAAGGCGCCCCGCAGCGGGTCAAAGGGGATGAACCCGGAGCGCCCGACCGCTGCGGCCGCCGCCCCCTTGCCGGTTCCGGTGGCGCCAAGCAGCAGTATGGAGAAGTCCTCCATCCGGTTCCAAAGGCGCGACTCGAACCGGCGCATGTCGTGGGTGAAGACGCAGTCCCAGAGCTGACGGCGCAGGCTCTTCATGGCGGCGGAGCTTCCCACCAGGCCGCAGCTGATGAAATAAAACGCCCGGCGCAGCTGGTAAAAGACTGCAAAAAAGCGCAGGGCCTCCTCGTCGCTCAGTCCGAACGCGCTCAGCTCTCCCAGCACCTCCCGGGCAAAGGGTACCCGGCTCGCCACCGCCCCGTCCCTTAATTGCGCCTGGATGAGCCGGTCAAAACCGCCCGCGTGCCGGTGGAAGACCTGGAACAAAAAGACGCTGCGCAGCACCTCCCGGCGCCCCCCTTGCTGCCCTCTCAGATCGGCCGCCCCGCGTCGGCGCAGCCTGGCGACCTCTTCGTCGACGCGGGCGAGGACGGCGGGCAGTATCTGGTCGCCGGACGACCCGGGAGCGGCCCCGCTGATCGCCAGGTCAAGCTCGTCGCGGGCCTCCCCGAAAGGGTTGGCAAAGGCCGCGCTCGCGACGGTTTCGAAGAAGCTCCACTCTTCACGGGTCGAACTGCTTGGATTTTTCATACATTTACTGTACATCGTGTGTGCATAAAATGTCAATGTGCGGTTTTCCCATTGTCAGAGCTCACGGGTTGTGTCTCAGTAAAGCTGTGCTATATCAGTGTGATGCCCAACTGGAGAGCTTTGGGCACGTTCCCTGTAATAGCAGAGTCATCCGGCAGCAGTCAGAGCCGGAAAACTGTGCCGGAAAAGTGAGCCCCCAAATGAATTCACACTGCATCCTCGCCGCCATCATGCTGCTTTTAAGTAGCGTTTCTGTCAGAAAGGCCGATGCCATGCCAGCTGAAAAGAACATCATCGACATCCACTGTCACACGGCCGGTATCGGCGCCGGAGGAAGCGGCTGCTTCGTTTCCCCGGCCCTGCAGGGGAGCTGGAAATACCGGATCTACCTGAAGGCCTTCGGTGTGACGGAAAAGGAACTGCGGCAGGAGGGGGACGCACTGGTGCTGCGCCGGCTCTCGGAAACCCTGACACGCTCGCGGCGCGTGGCCCAGGCGGTCGTCCTCGCCATGGACGGGGTGGTGGGGGAGGACGGCGAGCTGGACCGGGCCAGAACCGAGATCTACATCCCCAACGAGTTCGTCGCCGCCGAGATCAGGCGCTATCCGAATCTGCTTTTCGGGGCGAGCATCAACCCTTACCGCCGTGACGCCCTGCAGCGGCTGGACCGGGCCGCGGCAAGCGGCGCCGTCCTGGTAAAGTGGCTTCCCTCCATCCAGCATATCGACCCGGCCGACGAGCGGCTGGTACCCTTCTACCGGAAGCTGAAGGAACTGGGGCTGCCGCTCCTCACCCACACCGGTGAGGAAAGCTCCTTTACCTGGACCCGGGACGAATTGGGCGACCCCGAAAGGCTGCGCCTGCCGCTTTCCCTGGGAGTGAGCGTCATAGCGGCCCACGCCGCAAGTAACGGACGCAATTGTGGCGAGCGCAACCACGAGCGCCTGCTGCGCCTGGCCCGGGAATACCCCAACCTGCACGCCGACATCTCCGCCCTGACCCAGGTGAACCGGCTCGGCCACCTGCGGCGGGTCCTGAAAGAGCGCGAACTACAAGGTCGCCTCCTCTACGGCAGCGACATGCCCCTGCTGAACACTGCGGTCGTTTCCCCCTATGCCTTTTTGGGGCGCCTGTCCCCCCGCAGGGTATTTGCCATAGCCAGGATCGAAAACCCCTGGGACCGGGACGTCGCGCTCAAGGAGGCCCTGGGCGCCGGACCGGAGATTTTATCAAATGCCAAAGATATCATTAGGATAGCAAAACCGAAAGTGCTATAAGAGAGCCTGTTTTCCGGGAGGAGCTAATCATGAAAAGCGAATCGAACGACCCGAAATCTTTTTTCTGGCTGAACACGACCCAGTTCCTGGGCGCGCTCAATGACAATATCCTCAAGCTGCTGATCATCTTCTACCTGATCGGGACCCAGGGGAGGGGCCATGCCGGGGCGGTAACCGCCAGCATCGGCGCCGCCTTCGTGCTTCCCTTCCTGCTCTTCTCGGCCCCGGCAGGCTGCCTGGCGGACCGCTTCGCCAAGTCCCGGCTGATCGTTGCGGTGAAGCTGGTGGAGGTCGCGGTGACCGCGCTGGCGGTCGCGGCCTTCGCCCTCGGGATGGAAAACGGCCTTTACCTGGTGGTCTTCCTGATGGCGACCCACAGCGCCCTCTTCGCTCCCGCGAAGTACGGCGCCATCCCCGAGCTGGTGCCCAAGGACGGGCTCTCGCGGGCCAACGGCCTGATCGAGTCCTGCACCTTCCTGGCGATCATCGTGGGGACCGCCCTCGCCTCGGTGCTGACCCAGCTGGCCGGCGGCCGCATGTGGCTTGCCGCGGTCATCTGCCTCGGCGTCGCGCTGGGCGGGCTCTGGTCCGCGCGCAGGATGCAGCCGATGGCAGCACCGGAATCCGGCCGGCCGATCGCCTTTTTGCCGATCGAGATCCTGCGCACCGTGAAGGGCATCCGGGGCGACCGGCAGCTGATGCTGGCCGTACTGGGGCTTGCCTACTTCATGTTCGTCGGCGCCTTCGCCCAGCTGAACCTGATCAGCTACGGCATGGAGCGGCTCGGGCTTTCCGAGGCGCAAAGCGGCTACCTGTTCCTGGCGGCGGCGCTCGGCATCGGGCTCGGCTCCCTTTTGGCGGCGAAGCTCTCCGGCCGCGACGTAGAGTTCGGCATCGTCCCGATCGGAGCGGCCGGGCTCACGGTCGCGCCGGTCCTGCTCCACCTCGCCCCCAACAACATGGTCACCTGCCTCGCCATCATCGTGCTCTTCGGGATCTCGGCAGGACTCTTCAGCCTCCCGCTGCAGACCTTCATCCAGTTGCGTGCCGATTCCGCCAAGCGCGGGGAGGTGCTGGCCGCCTCCAGCTTCATCAACTGGGTCGGCATACTGGTCGCCTCCGGACTCACCTGGCTCTTCAGCGGACCGCTCCAGTTCACGGCCTCCCAGGGGTTCAGCCTGATCGGGGGAGCCACCCTGCTGCTGACGGTCGTGACGCTCTGGATTCTCCCCGACTTTCTGCTGCGCTTCATCGCCCTGGTCACCATGCGGATCTTTTACCGGATCCGCATGGTCGGCGGCGAGAACCTCCCGGTGGAGGGGCCGGCGCTGCTGATCCCGAACCACGTCACCTGGGTGGACGCGCTCCTTTTGACCGCCACCAACCAGCGCCGCATCCGCTTCGTCATGGAGCGGAGCATCTACAACACCCGGTTCTTAAACGGCCTCTTCCGCCTCCTGGGGGTGATCCCGGTCTCCTCCAGCGACGGCAGGAAGGAGATGGTGGAGTTCATCAAAAGGGCGCGGGCCGCACTCGACGAGGGCTACATGGTCTGCATCTTCGCCGAGGGGGCGCTGACCCGTAACGGCATGCTGCGGGAGTTCCGCGGCGGTTTCGAGCGGATCGTCAGGGATAGCGGCCACCCGATCATCCCGGTCTACATCGGCGGGGCCTGGGGGAGCATCCTCTCCTATGCCCACGGCCGGCTGCTGTCCCGCCCGCCGGCTCTTTCCCCTTATCCGGTAACCATCCTCTTCGGAAAGCCGATGGCGGCGGGAAGTCACGCGGTGGAGGTGCGCCAGCAGGTGGCCGAGCTTTCCTGCGACTATTTTGACTCCCGCAAACAGCGCCGCAAGCCGCTGGTGGGATACTTCATCGCCGCGGCCCGGGCCAACTGGGGGCGCCAGGCGATAGCCGACACCTCGGGGAAGTCGCTCAGCTACGGACGCACCCTGGCGGCCGCCATCGCCCTCGCGGGGAGGCTGGAAAAGACCCTCGGCGCGCAGACGCACGTAGGCGTGCTGCTGCCCCCCTCGGTCGGGGGCGTGCTTGCCAACCTGTCGCTTTCCTTGCTGGGAAAGGTGCCGGTAAACCTCAACTACACCGCGGCCGAGGCGTCCTTTCTCTCGGCGCTCGATCAGTGCGGCATCACGACCGTCGTCACCTCGCGGGCCTTCCTGGAGAAAGTGCCGGCGCTCCCCCGACCCTCGGGGATGCTCTTCCTGGAAGAGCTGCTCCCGGCGCTTTCGGCGAGCGCCAAGCTCCTGGCCCTGGTAAAGGCGCGCCTTTACCCCGCAGCACTCCTGTGCCGGCGGGACGGCTTTCAAGCCGACCAGCCCGCCACGGTCATCTTCTCCTCGGGGAGCACCGGCGAGCCGAAGGGGGTCATGCTAAGCCACCACAACATCATGTCCAACGTCGAGGCGCTGCGCATGGTGTTCCGGGTGAACCTGAACGACAACGTCTGCTCGGCGCTCCCTTTTTTCCATTCCCTGGGATTCACCGGCACCCTCTGGTTTCCCCTGGTGAGCGGCTTTTCCGCCGCCTACCACCCGAACCCGATGGACGGCGAGAAGATCGCCCAGGTGGTGCGCGAGCACCAGTCGACCATTTTGCTGGCAACGCCGACCTTCCTGCTTGCCTATCTGCGTCGGGCCAAGAAGGCGGATTTCGCCTCCTTGCGCCTGGTGGTAACCGGAGCCGAGAAGCTGAAGTCGAAGGTTGCCGATTCCTTCCAGGAGAAGTTCGGTATCCGCCCCATGGAAGGGTACGGAGCTACCGAACTGGCGCCGGTCATCACCCTGAGCCTGCCGGACGTGGAGATCGACGGAGTGCGCCAGCTGGGCGCCAAGGAGGGGAGCGTCGGGCATCCGGTTCCCGGCGTGGCGCTGCGCGTGGTCGATCCGGAAAGCGGTCGGGTGTTAAAGCCGGGAGAATCCGGCCTGATCCTGGTGCGGGGGCCCAACGTCATGGTCGGCTATCTGGGGCGGACGGACAAGACGGCCGAGGCAGTACGCGACGGCTGGTACGTCACCGGCGACATCGGCGTCCTGGACGAGGACGGTTTCCTGAGGATCACCGACCGGCTCTCCCGCTTCAGCAAGATCGCCGGCGAGATGGTGCCGCACGGCGTCGTGGAGGACGAACTGCACGGGCGGTTGGGGCAGACCGGCGTGCTGGCGGTGACCGCCGTGCCGGACGAGAAGAAGGGAGAAAAGCTGGTGGTGATCTACACCAAAGGGGCGGCGGACGCCGAAACCTTGCAGCGCCACCTGGCGGAGAGCGCCCTTCCCAACCTTTGGAAACCGGGGCGCGACTGCTACCTCGAAGTGGAGAGCCTGCCGATGCGCGGTACCGGAAAGCTCGATCTGAGGGGATTGCGGGAGCTGGCGCTGGCTGCACTGAAAAGCTGATTGCATGGCAGGTTGGCTGCTCTCCCCTTGAGGCGCGCCTTTACCCCCACCCCCGCCCTCACTGCCGTTAAGTCAAGGGCTTGGTTGTGCTTGGTCCCCCCTGTGGGAGCAGGGGGGAAGGCTCGCGTAGCGAGACAGGAGGGTATATAGCCCCGGCAAATCACCCCCCTGCCTCTCTACGTTCGGCTTCCCCCCTATTTCATAGGGGGGACAAGGCACCGCCCCCGCACCGGATGTCCCATAGTTTAATGGCAGTGACCCCGCCCTCTCCTTGAAGGGGAGGGAGAGTTTGACCATGTCTCTTCTGAGTAAAATAACTTCCCTTTCGCGTCCCCTCCCCTTCAAGGGGAGGGACAGGGTGGGGATGGGGGCCGGAGGGCGAGGGGGAGGGGGAGCTCTAAAAGTGGGTCGAGCTCGCACAAACAAGAACCAACCATACATGTGCCGAAACGTGAGAGATTGTGACGCGCTCACGGAACTAGTATTAATATGAGAAGTGCAGGTCCGGCAATGTGGAATCAATATCAAACTGAAGGGGGGGGCACCGCTTCTGCGGCAGAGGATGCAGGATGTGAAAGGTGAAAGGTGAAAGGTGAAAGGTGAAAGGTGAAAGGTGAAAGGTGAAAGGTGAAAGGTGAAAGGTGGTACCTCGTGTCCCGAACCCGGCATTCTCTACTTGCCGGGTACCGCGTACTGGTACTGCTCAATGACTTTCGCGACTATTTACTCTTTGCCCCTGCCGTTACTGCCACTTTCTTGCTGGCCAGGCTGCAAACTCCTTTAAGCATCGCACCAAGAAGCATGATCCCGGGGACTACCTGCACAACGATGACAGCGCTGATGAAGAAGACGAAGGCTTTCGAGGCTATGCTGCTTTTTGCTGATACATCTGCTATTGCCCAGATACCAGCTGCGCCCACCAACACCAGAGCCGCTATTGCCCAACTTGCGATTTTTCCCGTTTTCATGACGCTCTCCTTTTTAAGTATCATACCCGCGAGGGAATTGGTCGGTTAACCTGCTGCTACTGGTTTTTAACTTCCTTGGGGGTAGTTGCCAGCCCTTTGACCGCTCCGATCACCAGCATGGCAGCCGGTACCAACTGTCCTACCAGGATGACTGCGCAAAATCCCATGAATGCCCAGGCGAGGATACCGGGTTCTTCCGTTGCTGCGCCGTTTGCTGCAAAAGCCGTCGTAGTGGTTGCGATGGTTGCGATTATGGTGTTGATAGCTGTTCTCATGATATCCTCCCCTTTTGGCTTTGATTTCGTCTTGATGATTTTATAAAAGCACCAAGCATGCCAAGGCCAACAAAAAAGATTAATTTGTTGTAAGTGGTTGAATGGCAAACGATATTTTTAGGCGCAGTCCGGCCCTGGCAACGGCATAGTGACGTCGAGCGTATAGTGCCGCGATACACCCTTAAGGCAAAGAGAAGTCACTCCTCATGCCCTGCAATGTTAACTGACTAGAATCATTGAATGAATATGGGGTTTATACGGTGTATAGGTGGAATGTACAAGGGTGCTTTTTTCTGGCTGGAAAATCACCGACGCCGACAGCACTCCCCCCTGGCGGGAGAGGCTGCGGCAAACAGTGCGAGCGACGGTCTCCTTGATGTTGAAATAGTCCGTAGTCTCGATGGCGTCCTTTAGGACCGGTTCCCCGTCAAGGATTTCCTTGCTGAACTGGGCGTTCTGTCCCGGGGTGAGCCTTCCCCAGGGGGCACCCCTTGCGGGTGCCCGCTTCTGGCGAGATACCCGTCCCGACCTCAGCGCGAGGGGGGGAATAGGGTGGGAGGGCTGATCATCTGGTCCAGGAGGTGGTCCGGCCGAAGAGGGGGATGCCGACAAATCCGCGTATTTTGAGCTGATGGGAAGAAACGAGGGTTATTTTGCTTTGGTAGGTCTTTCCGGACTCGGGGTCGTAGATGCGCCCCTTATCCCAGGTGTTGTCGCCTTTATAGCTAAAACCGTCCATGATCTGCAGCCCGAGCAGGTGCCGGTTCCGTAATGCCTGGTCCGGATTCTTGCGGTCCACCCGGGGCAGGCCCGGCATGCCGCCGGGGTCATCGGCCGGATATTCAGGACGTCCCAGCCAGGAAATTTTCCCGCAGTAGTGGGCGTCGCAGGGGTAAATCTCTATTTTGGCCTTGCCGTCCTCGTTTTTCCAGGTGCCGAGGATGTCCTCGCTTCCGCCCCATGAGGTACCTGCCAGCAGCACGATAATTCCCAACAGCATTATTATCCAGATCTTTTTGGTCATGGCTTTTCTCCTCCGTTCGGCTAGCTGAAGGTTAGGGATTGGAGCTTTCAGGGAAAAAGTGTATCTTCTGGCAACGACGAGTCAATGAGGGAAAGGGGAGGTGCGGGGGTGAATGACCTGAAGCTCAACCACGAGGCACAAAGCGCGATAGTCCTGTTACGGCAGAAGTACCAGCGCGGCGTGTATCGGGTAATACGGGACCCGGAAGGAGTTGTCAGCTTTTGGGCCATTGAGGGGCTTGAGGGCAACCCGTTTTCTCTCCAATTTGCCAACCGGGGCCGTATCAGTAGTAATGTTGCCGATATGCCAGCCGATTTTGTCAGGGCATTCATCAACTTTGTCAGGAAAACGCTCAGAAGATGACGGCAGTACCCGCGCCTAACAGCCCGTCTCCCGCGATTTACAACTCACTACTCACGACCGACGGCTGGTAACCCCCAATTCACGACTCGTCACTCGCGATAAACGACTCGTCACTCGCGATAAACGACTCGTCACCTGCGATAAACGACTCGTCACCTGCGATAAACGACTCGTCACCTGCGATAAACGACTCGTCACTCGCGATAAACGACTCGTCACCTGCGATAAACGACTCGTCACTCGCGATAAACGACTTGTCACTCGCGATAAACGACTTGCCACTCGTGATTCACGATTCGTCACTCGTGATTCACGACTTGTCACTCGCGATAAACGACTCGTCACCTGCGATTCACGACTCGTCACCAGTGACCAACGACTCGTCACCCGGGGGCGATGAGCTCCCCTAATCCACCCGCTGGCGGTAACCGCTCAGGAACCTGGCGTCTTCGGCATAGGTTACCGGATAGATGAACGGCACCGGTCTCGGCTCCATGTCGTTTCCGACGTTTCGGAACGTGAACAGGCAGGAGTTGGAGAGCGCCTTGTCGCCGTCGCTGCGGATAAAGCGCTCTATGTCGGACTGCACGGTTATGGTCGTCCTTCCGGTGTAAACCACCCTGGCGGAGAATTTCAGCTGGTCGCCCAAGAGTACCGGCTGGTTGAAATTGATCCGGTTCACCTGGCACGGGACTACCCGGTCCGGCGCGACCAGTTCCGCAGCCAGGGCCGCCAGTTCGTAGGCCTTCCTGATCAGGAACCCGCCGAATACCGTCTTCGGTACATTCTCCTGCTCCGGGTATGCCCTGATGGTGGATTCCAGGACCAGCTCGCGGGCGCGTATCCCCTTGAAACCGGCTGACTCCTGCTCCTTGTGCAGTTTCTTGAGAAGCAGGTACTCGTCGAGCGACGGCATCTCCTCGGCCTTAGCCAGGCTTTCCCGGTACGCCTGGCGGCGCAGCTCCGCCTTGTGGTGGCGTTTCTCCTCCAATCCTTCAGTATAGTGCAGCTGCGGCAGGGTCAGGCTCTTGGCCTCTCCGCTGTCTGCCGAGCGCGCCACCATGGTGAAGTAGCAGCTCGCCAGATGGCTTGACCCCGCGCCCAGGCATTCCACCCTGATCCCGACCTCCATGGATGACTTTCCCACGTGGTTGATCTGCGCCGAGAAAACCAGGTCGTGTTCCGTGTCAGCACGGTTTCTTACCACGATACTGTCAATGGCTGCGGTAACCACCCTGGCATCGGGATAAAACCGGTGGATGTATGCTAGAGCTGTATTTTCGGCCACCTTGTCAAGTGTCTCAAGCAGCTTGCCGAACCGGATGTTGCCTACCACCTGATTGTCTCTGGCCAGAAAGCGTCTGGCGAGTGCCTGGTCTGTCGAGAAGGGCAGGACGAACAGGTATCTGGTGTCATGAGGCGTTATCTGTGATTCAGGTTTTTGGACCGCAGTTTTTGTTGTCATGGTTAACTTTCCTTACATCACGGCCTTAGATGTCGAGTGTCAGCTCGCTGCCAGTCTGATACTCGTTTCGATAGGGAGAATTAAATACAGCACAAGGGTATCAAAGAGTGTATACAAAGCAACTGTTACCTTGTTCAGTGCCTTGTTGCAAGCCTTAAATGCGTAAAGACTGGTGAATGCTGGCTAATGTTGCGGTTGCTGATACGGCTAACTAATATAATAGGCATTTCGGGGGGCGCTTGTAAATCGGGTTGAGGGAGCGGGGGAGGGCAGGTCTCCAGAACCGGACAGTGCCGGGTTTGAGGGGCATTCAGCGTGGTCGCATTTCGAGCGCGAGTTTGAGCAGGGCGGCAATGTTGCGGGCAGCCGCGCGGACATTGACGGCGGCTTCCCTCAGGGCGTCCTCCACGGTGCCGGGCCGGCTCAGTACGCTAAAAACCGCATCTATGCCGTGCTCGTGGACCACACCGACATCACTCGACAGGCTGCCGGCGATGGCGAGCACCGGCTTGCCGTAGCGTTTGGCCAACCGCGCCACGCCGATCGGCGTCTTGCCGTGTATGGTCTGGCTGTCGATGCGTCCCTCCCCGGTTATCACCAGGTCGGCATCCCGCACCATTGCCTCCAGACCGCTCGCCTCCACGACGATTTCGATCCCCGGCCGCAGCTTCGCCCCGAGAAAGGCGAGTAGCGCCGCACCCATCCCACCTGCGGCACCCGAGCCGGGCACCCGGTCCACCTGCACACCCAGGTCCCGGGCAATGAGTGCCGCGTAGCGGGATAGGTTCTCATCCAGGGTCGCTACCATTTCGGGCGTGGCGCCTTTCTGCGGGCCGAAGACTGCGCTGGCCCCTCCCGGCCCGGTCAAGGGGTTGTCGACGTCGCAGGCCGCCTCGACCCGGCATGCCTTGAGTCGGGAATCAAGGCCGCTCGCGTCAATGCGCTCCAGGAAAGCCAGACTCCCGCCACCGAAACCGATCTCCCTGCCTGACCAGTCCAGTAGCTTCACCCCCAGGGCCTGGAGCATGCCGGCTCCGCCGTCGTTGGTCGCGCTGCCGCCGATGCCGATGATGAGGTGGTCAGCTCCCGCATCCAGCGCGGCCTTAATCAGCTCGCCGGTGCCAAAGCTCGTCGTTTTGAGGGGGGTGCGTAACCCGGGGGGAACCAGGGCCAGCCCGCTGGCGGCGGCCATCTCAACCACCGCGGTTTTGCCGTCTCCGGTCATTCCGAAAAAGGCCGGCACGGGGGCTCCGAGCGGGCCGGTGACCAGTGCCGACAGCAACTTGCCGCCGGTGGCGGCGACCAGCGCCGCGACGGTGCCTTCACCGCCGTCCGCCATGGGGAGCTTCCGGTACTGTGCAGCGGGAAAAACTTCGCGAAAGCCGGCTTCAATCTGCGTCGCCACTTCCAGGGCCGTCAGGCTTTCTTTGTAAGAATCGGGAGCAATGACTATTTTCATGGGGCAGCCCTTTAGTGTTGAACCTGCAGGTTGGCGTCCAACCCGGCAACTATAACCGGACGCGTCCGGAGTGAAGATGATAAGGAAACCTTTATCACCTGGAGATAATTCTTATAGCTGTGTGGCGCTTGCTGTTGTAATACTAGGTGGAAAACCGTAATATCTCGCGAACCAGGGGCTCTTTTCCCAATGTTGAGATACTTGCACTTGATGCAAAGAGACTGATTGCTCCCGGGCCCAGAATGGCCGAAAGCACCAAAACGAGATTACCCGAGAAACTAAAACATGACACCTGGCGTGAAAACTGGAGCCGAAGGGCTTGGCTCTGATAATGAAACTGTGCGGTTATGCAAAATGGTTGATGCTGGCGAATCGTCGGTGAACTGCTCGTTGATTGACAGTATCCTTGACCAGAGCCCCAACTCCATTTGGATTTCTGACAGTAAAGGCACCTTGATAAAGATGAACAAGGCCTGCGCCGATATGCTGAACATCTCTGAGAAAGAAGTTCTTGGCGTCTACAATATTCTCAATGACAACATTGTCAAGGAGCAGGGCTTCCTGCCACTGGTACAGCGCGTCTTTGATAAAGGAGAGACGGCACGGTTTGAAATCAGATACGACAGCTCTGCTTTGGAGCCGCTTCAGTTGGAAAATCATGCCTGTGTCATTCTGGACGTTACTGTCTTCGCCATCAGGGACAGCCAGAATAATATCACCAATGCAGTCATCCAGCATATCGACATCACCAAACGCAGGGAATCGGAAGCGGCCCTGCAGCGCAGCAACGTCGAGCTGGAGGCGCGGGTCAGGGAACGGACCCGGGATCTGACTGCGGCCAATGAAGCCCTGCGCAGCGAGATCGCCGAGCGGAAGCTGGCAGAGGATGAACTGGGCCGCAGCGAGCAGGCTCTGCGGGAGAGCGAGGAGGTTTTTCGTACCCTTTGCGCCGCCGCTCCCCTCGGGATATTCATGGCCAACGCCCAAGGAGGCGTCATTTACAGTAATCCCAGGTTGAGGGAACTGGCCGGGATGGGCGCGGACGAAGACCTCGGCTGGGGCTGGAGCAACGCCGTGCACCCGGAAGATCGGGAACGGACCGGCTCGATCTGGCTGAAGGCCGTCACCGCGGGAACGGTGTACAAGAATGAAAACCGGTTGCTGGTGGCGGGGGAAACGGTTTGGATACGGACGCTGGCCAGACCCTTCAAAGGTTCCGAAGGGGAGATCGCCGGCTACGTGGGGATCGTCGAGGACACCACGGAGCAGCGCCAGGTGCGTGAGGAGCTGCTGAAAACCCAGAAGCTGGAGTCGCTCGGCGTGCTCGCCGGAGGGATTGCCCACGACTTCAACAACATTCTCTCCATCATCCTGGGCTACATCTCCCTGGCCCGCTCCAAGGCGAACGATCCGGAGCTTGTCCTGAGCCGCCTGAAGGACGGTGAGCGAGGCGTCAACCGGGCGCGGGAGCTGACCCAGCGGCTGCTCACCTTCGCCCGGGGCGGCGACCCGGTAAAAAAGACCGTCAGAATGAACGAGCTGTTACGGGAGGCGGCCGATTTCGGCTCCCTCGGGTCCAATATTCATTGCGAGCTCATCCTGTCCGACCACCCGCTGCTGGTTTCCGCCGACGAGGGGCAGTTGAGCCAGGTCGTGCATAATCTGGTCATCAATGCGACCCAGGCGATGCCCGCGGGCGGAACCATCACGATCAAAACGGAGTGGGAGCCTTCGCCCGGGCCAGGCGGAGTGGTGAAATTCTCCGTAAGCGACTTCGGGTCCGGCATCTCCGATGAGCATAAGGCACGCATCTTCGATCCCTACTTCACCACCAAGCAGGGAAGCGGGTTGGGGTTGACCAGTTGCTACGCCATCATCAAGAAGCATGGCGGCACCATCGCCGTGGAGTCGGTCCTTGGGGAGGGAAGCACCTTCACCGTCTGCCTGCCGGCCTGCGAGCCGCAAGGTGGGCCGGAGCCGGAAGCCCGTCTGGTTGAGAGCGTCACCGGATGCGGTCGCATCCTGGTCATGGATGACGATCCGCTGATACGCGAGGTCGCCCAGGCCATGTTGGAGCAGCTCGGCTATGCCGCGGATTGCGTGGCGGACGGGGCGGCCGCTCTGGAGCGTTACCGGAGCAGCCGGGACCGGGGCGAGCCGTATGTCGCCGTCATCATGGATTTGACCGTCCGCGGCGGAGTCGGCGGCAAAGAGGCGGTCCAGCAACTGCTTCGGGTCGACCCCGAGGTTAAAGCCGTGGTATCCAGCGGTTATTCCGCCGATCCGGTGCTGGCGAACTGCCGCGAGTACGGCTTCAGTGCCGTGTTGGCGAAGCCGTACAGCAGGCATGATCTGGGGCGCGTGCTGCAGGAACTTTTGCAACCCTAGCCCGCCGCAACACCGGCTGCTCTTCCCTTACCTATGCCCTCAGGTAGAGACGCATTGCATGCGTCTCAGCACTGCCGCCATCTGGTTGACCTAAGTTTGATCGGGTGCGGGAGACGCATGCAATGATGAGTCTCTACAACAGGGTATCCTCGTCCAATCAGTAATCTGAATTCAGATCTCACTGATCTGAATTTATATCGTATAAAATGATGACGGTAGCCGGACCTGGTGGATGAAACGCTTGTTTCATCGGGAAAGGGGATCCTACCCCCCGCAGAATCTTGCTCTCCCCTGGACGGGAAGGCGTTTTCACTTCATACCCTTCTTTAAAGATGGTACCTTGGCAGCATGTCCTGGAAAATCATAGAAAATCGACGCAGCATCCTGGCAGGCGAGAGCGGTGCCAGGCAGAAAAGCCGCGGCGGCAGGCTCTCCTGCTGCCTGGTGTATCCGAACCGCTATCACGCGGCCATGAGCAACCTCGGCTTCCAGACGGTGTACGCCATGATGAACGCGCACCCGGAAGTCGTCTGCGACCGTGCCTTTCTTCCCGAGCGCGAGGAACTGGGCGAGCTGGAGCGCTCGCGCGGGACCCTGCTGTCGCTGGAAACCCAGCGTCCGCTCTCCTCGTTCGACCTGATCGCCTTCTCGGTATCCTTCGAGAGTGACTACCTGAACCTGCCGGCCATCTTCAGGCTTTCGGGGATACCCCCGCTGGCGGCGGACCGCTCGCCGCTGCAGCCGCTGGTGCTGGCCGGGGGCGCGGCTCTCTTTCTCAACCCGGAACCCGTGGCGCCGCTGCTCGATCTGGTCTGCCTCGGCGAGGCAGAAGCTGTGCTTCCCGCCTTGCTGGAACTGCTGAAGCAGGGAGCCGGGTCGCGGGAGGAAATCCTCCTCTTGGCGGCGGCGCTTCCGGGGATCTATGTCCCCTCCCTGTATCTGCCGGTCTACGACGGGACCAGGCTGGTTTCCATGGCGCCTCGCGAGGGTGCGCCAGCCCGGGTGCGCCGGGTCTGGGACCCGGACATCGAAAGCCGTCCCACCATCACCGAAATCCATACCGACGCGACCGAGTTCTCCGGGATGCACCTGGTCGAGCTGTCGCGCGGCTGCCCGCGCGCCTGCCGGTTCTGTGCGGCGGGGTTCATCTACCTTCCCTATCGCAGCCGCTCGCTGGAACTGGTCCGAAGCGAGGTCATGAAGGGGATCGCGTTGGGACGCAAGATCGGTCTGGTCGCCGCCGCCGTTTCGGATTATGACGGTATCGGCGAGTTGTGCCAGGACATCATCGCGGCCGGTGGAACCTTCTCCGTTTCGTCGTTTCGCATTGACCACCTGGATTCCAGAATGATCGAGGCGCTTAAGACCAGCGGGCAGCGCACGGTCTCGCTGGCGCCGGAGGGGGGCTCGCAGCGGCTGCGCGACCTGATCCGCAAGGGAATTAACGAGGAACAGATTCTCACCGCCTGCGACATGCTGGTCGGCCACGACATCTTGAACCTGAAGCTCTACTTCATCATCGGGCTTCCCACCGAGACCCTGGAGGACCTTGACGAGCTGGTGGCGCTGGTGGTGAAAATCCGCGACCGGGTGCTCGCGGCCGCGCGCGCCAATAAGCGGCTAGGCGAGATCCTGCTGTCGGTGAACCCGTTCATCCCCAAACCGTTCACCCCCTTCCAGTGGTGCGGCATGGAGGAGATCAAGAGTCTGGACAAGAAGTGGAAGTTCCTGCTCAAAGCATTCGGGAAGCTTTCCAACCTGAAGATACAGATGGAAAGCCCGCGCGAGGCATACCAGCAGGCGCTCCTCTCCAGGGGGGATCGCAGGTTGGCGCCGCTATTGATCGCGGCGGACCGGATGGGAAACTGGAAGGGGGCACTCCGGGAGGAGCGCTTTGACGCCGACAGCTTCGTGCACCGCGATATACCGCTCGACGAGCCGCTGCCCTGGTCCTTCATTGATGGCGGCGACGAGGGGCGCTTGGAGCGCGAATATCACCGGGCGTTCGGGGGGCGGGAATGATGGAGTGGTGAAGGAATGGAGGAAGAACCCCTCGCCCTGCGGGAGAGGGGCAGGGGTGAGGGATTAGCCACGAAGCACTATCCTTTCCTATTGAGTCTCGATCCTGTGAGCTTCCCTTCCGCTGGAGGCAGCAGGTAGCAGTCTGCGACTCCCTCACCCCGGCCCTCTCCCAGAGGGCGAGGGGGAGCTTGGAGAAGGTTTGTGGGGGATGACGACGCCCTCAAACAGCAACAAAAAGGGCCCGGACCAACGCGCGTAGCGCTCAATCCGGGCCCTTTTTACTTCGCAAATATATGGCTTGCCCTTAGTTGAAAAAGACCCTTACGCCTACGGTGAACGAAACGTTGGACGGGTCGAATTTACCGACCTTTGCTCCGGTGAAGTCCTTCACGTCGGCATTGAACGCCTCAACCCCTTTTATCTCGGCGTTCAGAGCAATCTGGCGCTGTAACATGTAGTCAAGTCCCGAGTTGAGGTGCACGCCGAGCGTCGTATTGGAGCTGTAGTTGTTAAAGTCGTTTATCATCACGTCTATGCCCGCTCCACAGTAAGGTATCAGCCGCTGCCTCTCGGGAAGCCGGTACTGGGCCCCGATCGAAAGATTGGTGACGTCGGCCTGTCCAAACCCTGCGGTGTGGAAGGTAGAGTGGGTGATGTCGAGTTCTGCGGCGATGTTCTCATCCACCCCGAAGATAAAACCGCCCCCTCCGATAAATCCCGCGTCCGTCGAGACCACCAGGGTGCCGACACCGGGGAGTTCCCGCTCGCTGTTGGCAGGATTGATCACCCCGAGTCTTCCGGTGGCGGCCAGCCGTCCCTGTAGATCACTGGCCGCGGCGTTGCCGGCAAGAAATGCCGTCAGTACGGCGCAAGCTGTGAATAGAATGAATTTCTGCATCTAAATTGCCCTCCAGCATCGTTGATTGAAACAAAGTGCGCAGTTTAAGATAAAAGGTCTCACCCTTCAAGAAAAAAGCCCGCTTGCTAAAAGTTAACCTGATTTAGCTGATGATCATCAGCGAATTAACTCCAGCGTGGCCTTGATGGCCTTTTCAATCCCATCGGCTGCTTCGGAAATGCGGCCAGCCAGCATATAGGCCGGCGTGGAAACGATCAGATGCTCCCGGTCGATGACACAGTCGTGCACCGCGCATTCGACGTGACGGCTCCCGGTGGCGGCTATGGCCTGCGCCGTTCCCTGGTCGGTACCGATGGTCAGCTGAGGCGAGAGATCCTTGCCGAGTGCCAAAGCTAACACGGTAGGCGCGATGCAGATGGCGCAGATGGGTTTCTTCGCCGCAGCCATCTCACGGACCAGCCGGAGTACGTCCGGCTGGACGCTCCCCTGCGCCCCTTGGGACGCGAAGTTGCAAAGGTTCTTGGCGGCCCCGAAACCGCCGGGAAGCACGATGGCGTCCAGTTCCGAGGCACTGACGCTCTTGACGTCGGCGATCTCACCGCGGGCGATACGTGCGGCCTCCACCAGCACGTTTCTCGTGGCGCCGGTTTCTTCCATGAGCAGGTGGTTTACCTCGTTAAGTTCCATATCCGGGGCGAGGCAGATCGCCTTGGCACCGTTTCTGTCGATGGCGAGCAGAGTCAGCACCGCCTCGTGTATCTCACTGCCGTCGCGGACTCCGCAACCCGAAAGGATAACGCCGATTTTTTTCATGTAAGTTGCCTCCCTTGCAATAGATGTCCCTTTCATTCGGGATGGATGTTATTTTAAGCGTGATACCAGCGCTGCGCAAGCGGTAATCATGGGAGAGGGCCAATTCCTG
>Ga0209123_1001822_pt1 | contig 19626 bp, 22 predicted proteins | sample BarGraIncu00431A_FD_184500 | JGI IMG/M metagenome (GOLD analysis project Ga0209123, IMG submission 184500) | Arctic peat soil microbial communities from Barrow, Alaska, USA - Barrow Graham LP Incubations 004-31A (SPAdes) (version 2) | ecosystem: Environmental > Terrestrial > Soil > Wetlands >... | reverse complement strand
TGCTTGAACGCCAGTCATAACGCGGCAAACAAGCCAGGTAAAAAAATTTCGGAATGTGGCGCAGCCTGGTAGCGCACTTCGTTCGGGACGAAGGGGTCGGAGGTTCGAATCCTCTCATTCCGACCATATTAGTGAAAAAATACCTTGTAAATCAACAAGTTACGTTTTCATAAAAGTTAGCTGAAGGCACTGGTGTGATACACGGATGTATTACACATGCCTTCAGCACCCAGCTTCCTTTACCGCAATCATTGCGGAACCCTCTGCTATCAGCGCCGGATTCCTGAACACTTTAGGATCAATAATCCATCGCTACCACCTTTTTTTCGTAGATCGCTAAAGACTACGAACAAAAAACTGGCGCTTCCTCTTTCCCGAAGATTGTCCGTAATGTTTGATGAACTTGCCCAACGCTACTTTGTTACGCCTGAAGACTTTTACAAAGCCTTACAACTGCTCCAGCGCCAGAAAATTGCTACCGCTCGGTCCGACTCTTGGGAAGAGTATGAAGAAAACTATCTAATCGGGGAGCTTGGGAATTCAGATAAAGACACTACATTGCTTCAACAAGCGTCGACGTGGAGCACTGAACAGAAAAAAGTGGCTCCAAACACGTTCACTCAAAATGATGTCTTTTTGTACGACGATTTAGCGAAGCAATACTTCAGCACCCCAGAGGAGTTGTACCGGGGCCTACAACTGCATCATCGCGACATAGTGGCACAACGGCAATATCCAACTTGGGATCAATACGAAGAACACTTTCTGAATGGAGAACTTGATGAAGACGGTCTCGATTTTGATCTAATAACCCGAATAACCCAATGGATGAAGTCAAAAAAGGCTACACCGTTATCAAGTGGAATAACTCAAAAATCTGTTGAAAATCAAATAAATTACCTATTTGATAAACGAGATTCAAATAAACTTTTAAGCGTCACACTGGCTGCTGCTATTGATAAATTTATAAATGAAAGCAAGCAGAACTGGAAGACTGATAGTAAATCAGAGGAAACTTACAAAAACGAAATTTTCCCTTTGTTTACATTTATAACCGAAGCCATCAGCACCGACAAGATTGACAATAATCATATACAAAAATATAAACAATTAATCTTAAAACTGCCGAAAAATAAGAACAAAGTAAAAATCTATCGAAATCTGTCTTTGAAACAGATTTATGAAATGGAAATACCTGAAAGCGACCAGCTAAGCAAAACATCCAAAACCAATTATTTGCAAAGATTGGCATCATTTTTGGAATGGCTTGCGAAAAATAATTATACCCAGAGTGGATTAAGTACACCACTAAAGGGAATCATAAAGAAAACCATGCAAGCCCACGAGGAAAGGAATATTTTTACAGATGATGATTTAAGAAAATTGTTTAATAGTAAAGAATATACACTCGGCCTACATACAGAAGCCAACAAATACTGGGTTCCTCTACTATCGCTTTTAACAGGTGCTCGAACAAACGAACTTTGCCAACTACATCTTGAAGATGTATATGAATTACCGGAAGAAAAAATATGGGTTATCGATATAAATGAAAATAATCCAGAAACAACAAAAAAATCACTGAAAAGACCATATCATAGAAGACATTTTCCTATTAGCAAAATACTGATAAAGCTAGGATTTATTGAGTACACAAATTGGCTTAGAGAAAAAAATGAGACTCGCTTATTTCCAGAACTTCCATTTACGGGTGGAAATAATAAATTTGGCTCAAAATTTTCCAAGTGGTTTAATAACACTTACATGAACTCCAATAACTGCAATATAACCACAGAAAAAACTTCTGTGTACTCCCTTCGTCACAACTTCATTACCTACCTTACGATGAAGTTAAAGGCGACTGAAGTTGAGATTGCGCGTTATCTTGGTCAAACAGCCAAAGGTGGTGTTACAACAACTCGCTATACAAAGCCTATTGGAATAACAGAAGCCTCTGTATTGTTTGGAAAAGTTAATTATCACGGGGTAATAGATTTTAGCAAAATAAGGAAATTTAATCGTCAGATATTGACAACGAATATTAAATGAATTGAATTATTGTAAAATATATAAAATTATTTATCCGTTGTTTCTGAACGCCCAGATGTTCCGATATCCGACTGCGACAAACGTCATATCACCATTGAGTCGTGCATCACGGGCATAGGCTTCATAGTTTATGTAGCTTTGCAGGCCCTCTGGAATGGAATGAAGCAATCCAGTCGATTCCCAGAAATCTGCACTCCAGTCAGTTTCACTTTCAAACTTGCCCTGAAATGATTCTTGGGCAGCAGCTATGGTGCCATCCTGATTGACGTTATCTAAGTAGACCGTCAGCAGTTCCTTATCACCATCGGCAAGGCAAATCCATTCATCCCACACGTCACCAGATAGATACGACTCGTTGATGTACTTTGATGGGATACCTTCATGGTCTTGGAACATAAATTCGTGTTCACCAGAACCATGCAACTTCTGGCAGGCAGCTTCGAACTCAAACTTATCCCGGAAGTCTTCCAGATCGAGCCATGCGCCTTCAATTGAACCGTTGTTGTACTTGGCATAGGTTCCGACATAGATGCGTGCTGCACCCCTCATACAGGGCTTCCTTGGTAACGTGGAATGATCAGCAACCTACGACGGATTTCAGACGCGCATTTCTTGCGACCGGCAACTGTTTTGCTGGCATCACTCTCAAACCACGACCGCACGGCCTCAAGGTCACCCCGAATAGCTGAATGTTGACTCTTGAGCATCTTTACTTCTGACTCAAGATCAGCAATAACTTCCGCAGTGTCAATACCGATTCCTTCATATTTTCCAGATTCGAATGAGTCTGCTTTTGCACGATCCAACAAGGAATCAAAAAGATCGACCTCAGATTCAAGATCAGATGCATCGGCAAGTGCTGACGCAAGACGACCATTCCCCGCGACATAGGCAATCCGTTCATGTTCCGCATAGGTGAGGTGATTGCATTGACCGCTCATGTGACTTTCAGAAATTGACAGTAATTCCATTAATATTCCTTCAATTTTTTTGATACTGATTTTAGCGAATTGGCTTACTTCTCATTGTTCCGAAAGTTCCGAAATCGCGTGGTTGTTTCAGAGTGCTTGGAAACAATCAGAACAGTGAGTAAAGTTTGTTTCATCCGTGGAAAAGACGGTATGAATTAGATTACCTTCATGATCTTCAAGGTTGTAATCCAAACCGTTTGCGTCACAGTTCCATCTACCCAATGACAGAGCATTAGGGTGGTCGTTATTCGAATGCAGGTTTGCTTGTTTTGTGCAGGATGGGCAGTGAACGTCTGCTTCATAGGTGTAGGCAGTGATATTCACGCTGGAATCTCACACGGCTGATAAGCATTCAACCAGTATTGACCGATCACATAACCGACATGCACAGTGGAACCATCTTTCTTGTCGCGATACATTTTCGAGACCCGGCCACCACCAATTTTCTCGCGAAGCTCTGCAACTGTTGTTGACCAGAACTTAGAACCGTATTGATCTATGTAAAGGATAGCTTTGCCATTCATGCGACCTCTTTGTTCGTCAATGAAACGAAGCCTGCTTTTCTCTTTTTATACGTGACCAAAAAAAGCAGGAAAATGCCACGACTAACATGAAATAGCCAGAAAGCAAAAAAGCCTTGCTGGCAAGTCCATATCAATGGATGTGCTAAAGCAAGGCTTTTTTGTCGCTTTAGCAAGAAATTTATATTGCGCTTCTGCAATTCAACATGTAAATCAAGCGCAGTGTGGATTCTAAAACAGTTTTAGAAAATTGTCAAAGTGACGAAAAATCGAAAGATACCGAGTTCAATTCAAAAGAAGAATGATTCAGACTTGAAAAGTCATCCAATTGATCATCACTGTAGCTTTCATCAGTAAATGATAATAGTCAATTAAATCAACACTATAAGGCATATTTTCACACTCATGACCCATACAATTTTGATCATCATTCAATCATCAAATAAGTAGCTGAAATTGATCATGATCTTCGATCTAAGGTTGCAGAATAAATCTCGATCTGACTAATATTATGATAACTTAGACTCACCAATGACCTAATTTTATAATATGACCTGTTCTACTTTCATCAAAATTCATCATGCCTTCATTGACCTCATGTAGTACATTAATTTCCAGAGGAGATAGAGAGAGAAAATCTGTTGTAAATTTCTTGGTTCTAATTTTACTTTCATGATATTCATCAATTAAACCATCTTCATCATATAAAGATTGAGCATTCAAAAATTCATCATATGTGGTTAACTTATCATTAGGAGCATACAATTTATACTTTAGTGCTGGATTTTTGTCATGAATAATAGTTCCCCCTTTAGACATGTACCGAGCCATATCTTTAAGACTTAAAGTAACTGGCTTATTTTTGTCATCAAATTTTTCTCTAAAGGTCTTAATTTGAATACGTCTACTACCAGAATTCCATAAATTTGTTTCCTGAAGAATGGACTGGAATTTCTTGAAGATTGATTCATTTTTTGCGACTAATAATACATGCAGGTGAATGCATATTTGACCATCTTCTCCATTCAATAAAGATTCACCTAAGTGCTGACCAAGTTCCCTTGTATTAATAAGTTTTATATAATTTTTTTCTTTCTCTGGATCATCAAGTTCATCAATATTTTTTGATTCGTATTCTTGGTTTTTTACCATGTTCCTGTAAGAAATAACTTCAGCTTCCAAGACTGCATAGCCAGCTAAACCGGGACATTTCTTCACGCATTTAGTGAACTCTATCTTTAATTGATATCCATCATCGAGTGCATCTTTCGCATTCAATCCGGTCACAGTATGAATAACGGTTCCAAACCTTAGTCTTTTTTGAGCAATGGAATGATCATCAGTGGGATAGTGATTTTTAGAATTTCCTTTGAATTTTCTAAATTTTGCAGCTATTGCTTTTTCAGTACGCGTAATATTCTTAAATTTCTTTTGAAATAAATAATTAGCTTCTGATGCATACGCCTCTTGATTATCAGAAAGCAATAAACTTACTTCAAAGTCTCGGGAGTTTCCACCCAATTCCAGAGATTTCTTTACGCGCTCTTCATAGCTTGTACCACTGATAAAACGTTGACGCTTTAGCAATTCAAACTCGTCCATCATCCACTGTGGAATGACTGATTTATTGGTTATCTCACCGGTCTCAGGATCAGCAATTTCATCTTGATTTGTTTTTCCAACTTCCATGACTATCATTATTACTTCCTTCTTGTTCTTTGTTGTTAATCTCTCACCACTAGTTTTTTAGACTTTTTGCCAAATGTGAGTTACATCATATTTAGGCAAGTCAATCTGAGATTCCAGTATATTAGATATCTCGAATTATGCAAGTTTGAGCTATTTGTAGGGTCATAAGCCGTCAATTTTGTATTCAGTTTATAAAAAGATCGATCGAAGTGACTAGTCAGCCTTAACTGCATTTCATTCAGCAACAACACCAATCTCATCTAAAGCTAAAGAAAATTTGACGACGGGCGTAGTTAGGGCCATGCATGGTATTCGGTGTAAGTCCTATATTTTCCGGTTCAACCTGAGCGGAAAGTGTATTGAAGTCTGTACGATTGAAAGATCGAACCCGCAGTAATCACTAATGACAGGTTATGGTGAAAACGATACAATCCACTCTTCAATTCAAATCACGAGGTAAAAATATGGCAACGACTCTAAAAGACCTGCTTGTACAAAGACAAGCACTCGAAGAACAGATTACAAAACTAACGGCTGCCGAGCAGGCGGATGCAATCGCAAAAGTGCGTAAGCTCATTGAAGATCACAAATTGACTCAAGACGATATTTTTCCCCGTGCGTCGAGTGCCAAGAGTCGTAAGACATCAACAGCAGCTAAAGTAGCTGCCAAATACAAAGACCCCCTCTCGAATGCCACTTGGAGTGGCAGGGGACTTGCTCCTAAATGGATAGCAGGACAAGATAAATCCAAGTTCCTTATCGCCTGATCCTTTATCCGCCCTCTCAGAAAGCCTGCCATCAAGCAGGCTTTTTTATTCCTATTTCAATTTTTGTGTTGTCGAAAAGATAAACTGAATGCGATACTGATCACAAGAAGACAGATCAACTTATAATTGACCCAACATCAAGAGTCGGGTAGAAAGACCCGCAGCAACCTGCCAGATCGGGCACAGGTGCTTTTGCGTAAGCAAGATGGGGCTATCATAATAGCAACCAAACGATTAAACCTGTAATGAGCTCATAGGTTCATCAGGCATGAAGCCGATTCTTGATGTGTGTTTATCAAGAAATTGGAGGTTCACAAATGGGTTCTGTATCCCTCGAAAGTGTTCAAAAGCTGCTTCACATCGATGTACCATATCCACAATTCAAGAGCTATGACCAACCTTTTGAATTCGTGGTCAATACAGTCACTGTTAAAGCTATTGCCAAGGTAAGCTGGCGCAGAATCGTTATCTATATAACTGAACCATTTGAAATATTAGCTTGGGACTGTCAGCCGCCGTTATTTGCTTTGGGTGTCATGATGGTCAGGCGCAGAGAGATTCTTGCCAGAGACGGGAAATCTGAACTTGATGACTTCATTGATAAAACAAAGGAGGCTTACATCAGACACGTCACATACCTGAGATTGAAGCCTGAAATTGATGCTGCTCAAGCACCTATTTTGAAAAAGCTCCGTTCCGAACTTTTACGACTCAAATCAATTTATGAGGCAGTTCGAAGCCGGGTCGCCATTCGTAAGAGTGAACTTCGTCTGCAATTCAAAGCAGATTTGGTTGGTCAGAAACCTTATCAATCAGAACTCAAAGTATTAAAAAATGAAGAATTTGAAGCACTATGCGCCCATTCAACTTTGGAGAGGAAAATCGAAATGAAACTTGAAGATATAAAGACGCTGCTGATTGATCAGGCCCTTGGTAATAACTTCGACGGGGCGTAGTTATTCAGTGTTTCGATGTGAATCTAGCTCAACTTGTAATTTATCTTGAAGTTCTCTTGACACGTTCAATTTCGTTGATCGTATTCAGACTGGGTTTATTGAGAACGAGTTGTTCGGCAATCTCACCAATTTCATCACCCATCGTCAATTTTTGCAGCCACTCAGCAGGAATGCCAGTTTCGCCGTAGAACGCACCTGCGATTTGTCCAGAAATGGAAGCCGTTGTGTCGGCATCATCCCCAAGGTTGGCTGCCATCAGCACACAGTCCTTGAAGTTTTCTGTTTTATAGAAACACCAGAGCGCCGCTTCCAGACTTTCGACCGTATAACCTGATCCTCTGATTTCCACCATGGTCTTGGTTTTGTAGTCACCATTGGCAATCGCTTGCAATCCTGCTGACAGCGCCAGACCCTGCTGCGATGGTGCCAGTACCTCAACTTTCCCTTTGCCCTGTAAAGCTCTGATCAGTACCTCAGCTAACAGGCGACAGGCCATCAGACATTCCGCTGCTTGATGTGTAGTTCGTGACTGTTCTTCACTCAGGTGAATCGCTAAATCTGGTGTGTCTAAATAGTGGATGGGAACCGGGGCTAGGCGCATGATGCAGCCGTTACCGGCACTGTGAGGGTCAGACGATCCAGCTATCGCGTTGCCGGTGCGTTTAAATGCGTCCAAAGCAGCAGCAGTGGCATTGCCGATGTCGAAGCAAACTCCGGTGCTAGAAAAGTGGCCTTCAGTCTGCCAGAGCACGTACCGGGTCATCTGATCATGCAGGTCGAACCCATTCTCGATCAGGCTAGACGCTAGGCACAGACTCATGCTTGTATCGTCGGTAAATTGTCCGGCAACCAAGTTAAAAGGTCCACCTCCCACCATGTCTGCAATGGGCGTAAAGGAACCACGGGGCATGAATTCTGCGGTCGTGCCTATAGCATCACCACAAGCCAATCCAACCATGCTTCCACGGGCACGATTTAGGCGATCCTCTAATTTTGAAATCTTGGTTGTCAACTTATTCCTCGACAAAGAAAGCGGAAATGCTAGACCCGTTATCCATCTCGTACCCCTCCTTTGCGATAGAAACACCAATCCAATCAAAACCGAATTTGCGCTCCCATGAATTGAAATTTTTCTCGGTCACGTTCTTCATCGCTTCGATTTTAAATTTCACCGATAAGTTTAATCCAATACTTTCTCCATCTGACCAAATATTCCAATCGGTGTGTTTATCGGTAATTTCGATAATAATTTCATTACCGGCGAAAATATCACTCCCAGAATAATTCACTTCAAGATGCATGGGCAACAGACAAGACCAAGCATTACTTTCAAGTTTTTTGATCTCATTTTTTTTGGTACAGAGTTCTGCGGCCTGAAGAAACTCAATTGCTCTTAATAATTTGATCTTATTTTGGCTTTCATTCGAAACTTCAGAAGAATTAATATAGAGACGCGATATATTCCACTCGAAATTAATTATTTTGCTCATAAATCTATCACTAAAGCTAATATTTACTGGCTTCCATCATTTTCAACATCTTCCTCTTCGGAATGTCCCGGTCGGAGAACCACTAAATTTTCAGGATCGAGATCGCGAATGGCTATTTCGATGGTTCTGGAAAATTCTCTACAACCACGAATAAATGTCGATTCCAATATTCCATCCCGATGACTGAGAACATGGTCAAACTTTAGTTTGTCGTCGTTGCTCATATATGCAGTCAGCATAAAGTATTGGTAATTTATTCGGTTACAGAATTCAAGGCGATCAAATTGAGTGGTTTTCTTTCTAAATAATGTGTGTGTCGATAGACCTACAAATCCTCGATTATTTAGCACTTTTATCCAAAATGGGTAGAAACAATCCTCTGTGATGTAGATGGATTCGTCGTCCTGTAATCTATGCTGAATGAAAGATTTCTCAAGCTGCAAAGAAAGGGTGACAGGTGTAACGTCTACTTCTTCAATTAAATTGCTCATAGCAAAATCTCCGGGTTTAGTCATTTTGGCGGGTGCCTGTGCAGACAATCAGATCAAATTGCACAAATCCGTATGTGGATCACTCAGTAAAAAACCCGTTGCGCAGTAAGTATCAACGGGTTTATAGACCTGTTTAGCTAATTTATAAAGCGTCTGCGAGAGAGAAATTGGTGTACTGTATTTTAACACAGCTATTAGATTTGGTTTCTCTAAATTTTGCCAAAACCTGAACATCAATAGTCACGTTCTCCCCTGAAAGTGATTGATTCACAACCCATCAGCAGATAATGCACTACAGTGAATTTATCGCCGCATCACCAATCATTGGCGATCCAGTCACTGGTTGACTGCAATTTCTATAAGCAGTCGTTCAAGCTTGTGTGACCAAATTTCAGCTTTGATGGATTGCGTCGAGTGGTTCCCGAAAATCGGATTCTTACAGCGCGACGGGTACGGGACGACGATTGAATTCAGCGTTCAATTTTACCGGGTGCACTTGAATAAAGTTGATCTAGCCAAGGGAGTCTTCTCCATAAGTACAAGCAAGCATTAAAAGAATTTCATTACACTTTTTTGACTGGTTGCCAGACGCATTGATAGAACATAGCTCATCTGATGCCACTACCATTAGAGAGTTTGGGATCCTCATTTTGGGATCTTTGGCAGACTCCGCATCGTTGGTTAACCAAGTGGACAAATAATAATCCTGATATCCACCGGGTCTTCCAAAGTAATATTTCTCCATTTGACATTTGGATTTTCCCGTAATCTCCTCTTCCCTATAAAGGGTGGGTGTGTCTCCAACGTCACCAAAAGTAGATCGACCCAGAGACCATTTTTTTTGGCCTGTCCAAATTGAACGTGTTAACACTGGTGTGGAAAAATTCCTCAGAACATAGCCAATTAACTCGCTGCTCTTGTACAGAAATTGAATCTCAGATTTATCATCACCATATCGCTCATAGATAATAGACTCATTTAATCCAAAATCATCCGAGACGTCTCTAGATATCAATGGAATCCCGAATTTTGCTCTTATGTATTCCTTACCTAATCCTATCTTTAACTCCTCAATAGTTAATGTATTTTTCCATGCGCCGACTTCACCAGTCTTCTTTTCGTCTTTCCAATAGGCAACGACAAATATGGTTGTTCCGCAGACAATTACAGCAACAAAAGCCATGAAATAATATTGGTGAATTTTACTTCTTAACCATTGCTCAGCGGTTAACCCATGCTTCGGTAACGCGACTCCCATCTCCAGTTGAATTGCTTCCAAGCGCTTATCTTCGGGTAATTTTTCCAAAGAATCAAGTAAATTTTTATTTCTCTTAACGCGCCAAACAATTACCACGTTGGCTACTATAAGAAGTACATACGCTACAAACGCATATGGACTTATTGCGGCACCCGGCAGGGCATCAAGAAGCTCACGGATAGTCATATTCAATTACTCCTAAATATAAATTTTACGCCTACCTAATTTATAGTGAAATCCATGCTGATTAGATCAGGGCAAATCATCTTTTGTAGCACGTCTACGTATTGCGTGGCATGTGCCACGATGGATGCCTGTTCCTGCTGCAAGCCAGCAAGCCGAGCAGCAGCGTAAGTCACTGCGCAATGAAAGTCGATCTGCCTGAGAAATTCACCTTGTTTCAGTTTTGTAAACGCCTTGGACGTCACTTGAGTTCACATATCGGGCTGATTCGTCGTTTTTTAGCAAGTGTGACGTTCAAGAGGCTAATGCGGCAACCAGTGTACGGCCTTAACTATCGTCAAGAAGTGATACTGATGGGACCGAACCGTTTAACCAATCGTCTCAATGCTGGGGCGACTATCAACATGACCAAGTGACCGCCGTACTTCACCAAACGTCTTCTGGCTTATCGGTTTGACAAGAGTTTTGAATAGCCTATCTGAACACTGGTTTGGTGTCGGATTTGACTACACCCCAGATCGACATTTCAAACTGACGCTAGTTTTGTGTATTTAGGGTTGGTTTGATATTTCTTTGACATATTCAGAAATAAGTCTTAGAATCTATCCTTACACTTTCGGGCATTAAGACCCAAATTCAGGGAGAGAACATATGACAGGTCAGAATGTTGGGTACGTCAGAGTTTCCACGCTTATCCAAAACACCTCCCGACAACTGGATGGTGTTTCCCTCCACAAAATTTTCGAAGACAAAGCAAGCGGTAAAAACACTGATCGACCAAAACTGACTGCGTGTCTTGCGCACCTGCGTGAAGGTGATACGTTGCATGTCCATTCGATGGATCGTTTGTGTCGAAATTTAGACGACCTTCGTCGAATCGTCAAAGAACTGACCAGCCGTGGTGTTGTTGTCAAATTCCACAAGGAGGGTTTGTCCTTCACTGGTGAAGACTCACCTATGTCGAATTTGCTTTTATCGATGCTTGGAGGTGTCGCTGAGTTTGAAAGAGCAATTATTCTGGAAAGACAGAGGGAAGGTATAGCTATCGCCAAGGGTGAAGGTAAGTACAGAGGTCGAAAACGATCACTGACGGGAGAGCGTGTTCTGGAACTTCTTTCACGGATTGCCAAGGGTGAAAAGAAGACTACGCTTGCGAGAGAATTTGGGATCAGCCGAGAAACGGTGTATTCCTATCTTGGTGGCGCTGACAAGACCGAAGCGGTTCAGTAAATGAAATACTAATTATTTTTGCTCAACAGACTGATTCGTAATGAGAAGGTCGGGTGTTCGATTCATCTCTCCGACACCAAATGAAAGGCCCGTAGCTGTCATGGTTAGGGGCATTTTCATGTAAATAACGCATAACTACCACGGCATTATCAACCCAAAATGGGTTTGGCTCAAAATCTCATGAGACTTGAATTAGATTACAGACTCAATTTTATTCGGCAATGTCAACGCAACAAATGATTAGATGCCTTTGATGCGGCAATTGAAAGACTTGCTGAATGCTTTTGTAAAACTGCCTCCGCAACAAGTCCGGCCAGATCCGTTAGTGCGTCGCCGACCCCATTAAGGTACGCACTCTCAACTGGAAATGCAGATTGACCCTCAACATACGCCGAAGGCAAGCCAGCTTCACTTACCTTTCGAATATAAATTTGATTGCATTTCCAACCGTTGTGCACCCCCAAATCCCTTCTCGCCTTTGCTTCGACGAAGGTCGGCCATTTATCTTCCAATGGTGCTGGGTCTATTGATAGCAACGAGGTGACTTCGGTAAGATACTCTTTTGGCTTTTTATACATCAACTTATTGAGCGTCGCATCGATACCTCGAAGCACCAATTCATTGGTCCCAGATGCATCAAGAATATCAGACAACTTGAATTCAACTTGGCCAACCTTCTTTGGATTGGCGAGGATGACGATGGACATTACGTCCTGTAGGAAAAGCTCAAATGCAGATATCAGGGATAAAAATGATCGCTCAACAAAATATAGATACGGAGTTGCATATTGCGGCTTCAAATGCTCGATGAATTCATCGTGCGCCGCCTTTAGGACTCCGTCATCTTCGCGGGCACCTACCTGCAGCTTAAGCAAGTAGAGCTGTGCGGCCTTGAATTGACGACATTCATCCAGCAACCGTTTATAAGCTGCGAGAAGTGCATCCCCAATCGTTTCCTCGGCTCCAGTAGCTTCCATTTTTATTTGCATTACAAAACTAGTTTAATGTGAACTAAATACGTTGCAACTCATCTCGATCCTCCCTCTGATTGACAAAATGCCGGAGAGACTCTGCAAGTTTATATGAATGAGTCTAGCCGACTGGCTGCCAGCCGCAACCTGCAACAGCGCGTGGCGGCACGTTCGAACAGCGTCGAGCTTTTGGTCGTCAGGTTGACCGTAGTGTTAGCCTTAGATCGGGAATGTGGTGGTCATGCAAAGGTAAATCCAGCTTGCTTAAGAGTCTCTACCGCGTTTGCCACCCAGCGCATCACTGGTTTTATTTCTTCGTCAGTTTCCCCATACATCTCCATAAAAAGGAGTAAGTGTTCCCTCACTGCTTCGAATAATAGCCAGACATGCAACTCATAGAGGCCGAGCGCTGTTTCCTCAATGAAGGTTGGAATGTAGGAAATCCCCTGAACTGCCCCATCCTCACGATGACCAAGCAATGCCTGTAGGAGTTCGAGATTTGATGGGTGTGCGACGTCATTTAGCTGCCCATAAAAGCGCTGACTTCCCTCAGGAGCGTACCTGACGTTTGGCACTCTCCCCTGTTTCGCAGCATCGTGTTTGACCTCCGCGATCCGTGCAAGAATTTCTATATCCTGTTTCAATGCAGCAGCGGCTTTTATGTATTGACCTTCAGATATCAATGTTTCAGTAGCACAAACCCCTTGCAAGAAAACCATAAGTAGCGTCAAGCGTTCGCTTATTTTTTCTGAGGTTTTTCCCGGAATACCGTCCTTCTGATTTAGTAGGTACGCTGAGATCGCCAATAGTTGAAGACGTCCATCAAGCCACCCCTGCTTGTACTTTGTCTTCGACAGTTCGCGAATCGATAGACCGCTCTCAAGAATTCTCCCCTCATGATTGATCCCACGCATTAAAAAATCCGACACCTCTTTTTCATGAGGATTGTTGGGCTGACTATTATTAATGATGTTGCACTCGCGGTGAAGAATAGATTTGGCTATCGTTTGAAGTGAGGGGCCGCCGCAGCGGCGAAGGTGCGGAGAGAACCATGCGCCGTAGGTCCGTGACGAGCAACCTGTTATGCCTCATCGGTACCACCCTCCGGAACAGAAAACGCGACGCACTTTGTGACCGCGTATGTGACCCACCAGTGTTTTACTAATTCTTCCCCTTGAAATTGAGGCCATCAAAGTCTTAGCACCCTTGTTCCCGGAAGCTCCGGCGCATCCTTAATAGTTGCGCCTGAACGTCTACAAGGGCTTGCAGGTCGACACGCTTTTCTTCCTGCTCTGCGATGGGAATCTCAGAATCCAAGCGTCGGCATTCCCGCTGTACCTCTGCGGTGAGCTTCATGCGGCGTCCCTGAGAATCAAGTTGCTTTGCATCCATCCCGGTAACTGGGCGAATCGCATCAGCAACTATCTCCCTGTGCTGTTCCCGCCGCACGTCATTTCCCTCCTGCACACGACCAGACGACTTGTTCAGACCCCGTGTTGGTTCGACATCGATCTTCTGCGCACCAAGACAAGGAGAGTCGGAATAAACGGTCTTTCCCGCCACCACGCCCTTAAAAACAGTTCTCGAAGTCGGAGGGAGTTTCTGTGCGCACACCTGAGTCGACCCGACTACAAGAGATGCAATTGCGACGAGTAAGAAACGAGAAGAATGCATGAGGCGCGGTTACTTGGCAGTCTTTTTTTCAGCCAAATAGCACCCGCCTTCGTAAGCAGCAGTGGCTCCTGCAACAATTGCGGCGGGGAAGATTAAAAAAGGTGACATTAAAGCTGCCCCATGAAGTTGCTGGTCATAAGCCCGACGCGGAAGTCTGGGGCATTAGCGGGTTCACTGATTATTTTGCCACAGGGGTGGGTGATGAAACACCTACTTGAGCAGGGGATGTCGGAGGTTGCGTGGCTTCTGGCTTGACCTGTTCAACTTTGCCAGAGCAAGAATCGACTTTGTAAACGGCGCCTTTGATTTCCTGAAGCTGATAGCAACCCTTTTGGTCATGGAAATGTCCATCCCATTTGGCGCCCATGAACATCAGGCCCATTCCAAGTAGATATGGGAAAGGAGTGTGAGCAAATTCAGCGGCAGCGTGAGCCAGACCAGCCGCTAATCCTCCTGATTTTTCTGATTCAGCCATGATATTCCATTCCTTTTGAAAGCCGCATATCGACAAGCCTTTTTGAGGATTTCACTCCTCATACGTACACAAGTATAAATTCCAGTGAAAGTCAGCAGTCTTGATTCGCTAATTCATGGGCCAATGCCGAGAGGCCCATCCCAAGACGCGTGAACATCGGGAATGAACGCTGACGCTGACGCTGAAACGAGTCCCACAAAGCCAGTTCAGCCCTTCACAGTCACCGCAATATCCAGCCGTGGCAGCGCACGCACAATCTTCATGGTCTCAACGCTGACGGTAATCACACGCTGGAAGAGTTTTAGCGGATAAGCAGCGTCGCCCATGGTTTCGGTGGCCCACAGATTGGCATCGTTCACGATTCCGCTATCTTTGTGGGTGGTCACTGCTTGCCGTTCCATGACCCATTCCAAAGCAGGTTTACCGTTGACCACGTAGTCATAGGCTTCCAGAGGTATGTCGCTCATGGTGATTTTGTGGTTGTAGACCACACGGGTTTTGTCGGCCTTGCTGGCAAACTTCATTTGTGTCACACGGTAATCGGCATCGGTGAAGGTGCCCAACAACAAAGCACCGCCCTCGATGGTCACGGGGTACGGTTCAACAGTTTCATAGTTGATGTGCAGGTCGGCCAGCTTGCGACCGGCGGTGCTGAATGCTTGAAAGTCGGCAAACTTCTTGACCGCAGGAATGCGGGGCAGTTCCTTGCTCAGGTTGTCGGCATAACGTTTCTTGTAGTCTTCGGAATGGAGAAGGCCGTAGATGTAATAGAACAGGGCTTCTTTGCTGATTTCCGCGCCTTTGTAGGCATCCTTGAAGTGCTGCAAGCCAGCATCTGTGATGCCATCATTTACTGAATACTCTCCATCAGATTTCCCTTGGACCTTAAATAAATCAGGCTTTTCAGCAGTATCACTGGGCTCATAAAGATAGAGCGGAAAACACTGCGAACCACCATCAGTTTGGAGGTCCGGCACACAATTCATCATCAGGGAAAATTGGCCGCTCCCCGACTTACCTTGTTTAACCATAATGACAAGGTTCTTTATTCCATCTTTTGGAAAAATCCGTGGCATCTGGTACACCATGTCGTTGTAGTATTTACTGAAATAAACATGAGATTTTGTAAATGGGCGGTACACGCCAATGACCAACGCATCAAGTTGAAATGGATGTTGGACGTGCCTTGCCAAATCATTTTTTAGACCTCTGCTCCAGCTAATCTTCGTTTTGTTAGTATTGATAAACTCTTCAATATCCGGGTACTGACTCTTTGCCAGACCATCACACGCGCTCGAATACCGTTTCACTTCTGAATTGAAAAATTCAGCCATTCGTGTCATGTTACTCGCAATGGCTCTCTTTGATGCGTTGTAGCACCATGTGTCACGGCTTGTTGCGATACCACGAGAGTAGTTTGCGAACAATGCGACAGTTGAATCGTCCTTCTTGTTTCCCAAGCTCAAAAATTCAGAAAAACTATTATCTCGTTGCGCCACCCAATCATTGTGCTGGTCAGGGGTAATCGGTAGCCACACATTGCTGTACAGGTCGTTGTACCTTGGCTCGTTCTGAAAATACAGTTTGGCCAAATTTTCAAAATAATTGCCTTTTTCGCGCTGGGTGTGGGATGTCTTGCGAAAGGTGTGAAGGGTGTCTGTCAATGCGCTCATTGCTGGCCGATGGTTTTGTGATTTGTCAAAGGCAGTCTAGCAGGCGAGGCACGGGTGATTTGCCTGCGTTTACCGTAGCAGGATACCGACTTTCTGGTCGAAAGGGCGGTCCCTCTGCGCCACCGGCTTGTTCACTGCCCCGGATTCACACCCGGAAGAAAGTTGATCCCGGTACGTTTAACCAATTCAGCGTAGCTTATCGGCTTTGATCCCCTCGTAGCATCATCATTCAGTTGCCAGTGCGCCCACGCCCGGTTTTTGTCTTGGTCGTACACAAGCTTGAACAAATATTTGGGTACATGCACTTGACCGGGACCGATGCTTTGGCTTTGGGCGATGCTTGGTTCGAAAACAGGGCCTGTGATGACATACACGTTGCGGCAGTTGCCAAAAAAGTCGAGGGTCGGTATAGGCGCCGTAAACCATCTCTTACCGCAGAACGCGTTCAAGAACTTTAGCGTCGAGCCGGTGCCGGTGAAAAAAAGACTGTTCTCGTTCGGGAATTTGGGATCAGCCGAGAAACGGTCTATTCGTATCTTGGTTCTGCTAAGAAGACCGAAGCGGTTCAGTGAATGAAATACTAATTGCTGCAGCTCGATAGACTGATTCGTAATGAGAAGGTCGGGTGTTCGATTCATCTCTCCGGCACCAAATGAAAAGGGGGGTAGGCTTCCATGGTCTACCGCTTCTTCATGTAGTCAGTACGTAATTGCTCAATGATTATGTTTCACCTCTCCATTTCCTTGCAAGTTTATTTGTGGTGGCAGCACAGGTCTTACCACGCAATGAAAACGACCTGACGAAACGGCCTGCGGCCAAACCTGCTTGATCAAAACGCTCAATCACTCAGACACCATGCGGATTCGATAGCACTCGGTAAAGGTCGGTCGGACTAACTATTCGAACATCAGTCTTTAACTTTGACCGATTAAGAGCTCGAATAAGACTGAAGTCTAGAGTGAGGAAATAATCACAATTGTTGTATTCTGCGCACCAAAGGTGGAATGCATCAATCATCTGATTCCTGTTCGGCAATTGCGCACCTTGATACGCACCTGCGGCTTTTTGGAACGCCAAAAACCGTTTGTCTTTAATGGAGCAAAGAAAATCCATCTGAGCGGCTTTGCCATCTATTCCAATCCCACCCCATACTCTTTCATACTTAAACGGGGACTCAATGAACTCCAGCGGAGCGCCGTAAAAGGTCCCCGTCTCACTATCGAGCGCTGGTAGCCCCCAAATTTCATATTGAGATTCATCCGAAATGACGTACCGAACTCGCCCCGTCCTGCCTTGCTCGGCAAGATGCGGTAATACTTCTACTTCCAACTTCAGATCGATATTTTTGATGTTGTCATTCGGATTGATTACTGTCTCAGTGAACACCAACCCAACGTCCTCGATGGGCCCCCATTTCACGCGCTTTTCTTGCCCTACATATCTAATCAATTCAGTTGCAGCAAACTTGAATACGGTGGTATCAACATAGGCTGTGGGAAGTTCGATCAAAGATTCTGATGGCATATAAACGTCACTTGAGTTAGGGAATTGAACCGAAGAAGACTGCAACATCCAATGTACCTGACGGCGTCAACCCGATCAAACACCGAGATAGGTGTCCAGTCGACTCGCGGCAAGTTGCAGACCTTCCGGCGCAACATGCGCATATCGTTCCACCATGGACTGTGTTTTCCAACCTCCCAAGCGTTGCAATTCGACTAGTCGCAGCCCTTGAACTTATTAGCTTGGCATTCACGCGCCATTTTTTGCGCCTCGGCCACTTGTTGAGCCGCCATTCGCTTGGCGACGATATCTCGGTTCTCGAATGCATCTGCATCGCCGCTGACTGCGCTTACGTTAAACCACATGTGAGCCCTGACATAATCCTGAATGACGCCTTTTCCATCGCGGTACATGACGCCAAGGTTGAACTGTGCATAGGCGTTGCCCTGCGCCGCTGCTGGCCGGAACCACTTCACCGCTTCGGCGTAATCTCGTGTGACGCCTTTTCCATCGCGGTACATGACGCCAAGGTTGGCTGTCAGCGCCAGCAGCAATGAAAAAACAAATGTTGCTGGTGTTCGAAACATTTTCATGGCTTCTCAATCACACGCGCCACATCACCTCGGCATTCCGAACACAAACCGACCAACAACAAGTCGCCAGATTTGACAACCCCGGTGAAATTCGTAATGGTGACTCCACGACGACATTTCCCGCAGTAAACGTTTGAGAGCAATTGCTTCTTGGTTTCAGCGGGAATGCTTGCCCACAGCACTGCCGCTGGGTCGGTGAAATGGGAAATTTTTTCGATGCTCACAGGATCAAGTTTAGTGCCAGTCACAGGCATTACTTGATGGAGGCAACTTTATTGATGAAGTTATCGTTCGCATATTTACGACTTTGTTCACCCCAAAAATTCACAGTATCGTCTTTCAAAAAATCTCCATCCGGTATTGAACTTCAAACTATTTCAGTGGAACGGCTTTGTGATGTTCAAAACGAAAAATAAGCTCTTTGATGATGCCGTACATGATGGCTCGATCCTTGGACGGATGGTCCGAGAAATGAACAACTGTCGATCCGATGGTGGCGAAGCTACTTATCTCGTCTCCCGGTTCTTTTTCATAGGCAATTGCAATGTCGTATTGCGTCATCAATGGCCCGCAAGCGTTCCAGTCGCGGGTCCACTTGGGCAGTGCATCCGTGTTTTCCCATAAGGTTCCAGCACTTTCGTAATCCTCTTCGATATGGGTATGACCAAGCAGGCGTGCCAGTTGCCGCTCCTTCGCTACGCAGCTACGGAAATAATCTTGATCACTGATGCGCATGGTTCGCCCCTTCGTCATTCAATGGGTGACAGCTTTGATCCAGCTTACTGGATATGCCGGAAACGATAGTCGTCATGCGTTCGACCCGCTATTCAAAGTGGCAGCTTGCATTGATCAGCCTTCCCGGTACGGCCAAAACCCATTTATGAATCCTATGACGGGATTCGAACCCACGACCTACAGCCATATTGCTTATAAATTAGGCAAAGTGTGATACAAAGGTGTGATACATTTTATGAAAATTAGCCAAAAACACCAGTGTTTTCAATAGCTTAGACCATTTGGTCGGAATTCCTCTCATTCCGACCAATAAAATCAATGGGCTAACTTAGTTTTTGAGTTAGCCCATTGTCTTTTTTTGGGTGGTGTTATCCCCCACTGGCATTGAATATTCGCT